>Ga0207681_10000222_pt1 | contig 45089 bp, 40 predicted proteins | sample KBSS53metaG_FD_184324 | JGI IMG/M metagenome (GOLD analysis project Ga0207681, IMG submission 184324) | Switchgrass rhizosphere microbial communities from Kellogg Biological Station, Michigan, USA - KBS S5-3 metaG (SPAdes) (version 2) | ecosystem: Host-associated > Plants > Roots > Rhizosphere... | reverse complement strand
GCCATTGAACTGTTCTCCGTAGGTGTTGAAACCCATCACCCGCTGGTCCCGCAAGTAACCGCCGAGCTGTTCGAGGGTGCCGTTGTCCTCCAGCTCCAGGCGGCGCAAAAAGCAATCGCAGCCGATGGTCAGCAACAGGTCGCCGAGGCGCGCTTGCAGGCCGTCGAACAGAGCCTGCAGGTTCGGCAGCAGCGGGCCGGGCGTCATCACCGTCAGCACGATGCCGTTTTCCACCGCGCAGTAGAAACTCAGGCTGAGGTCTTCATGCACCTGCTGGATAGCGCGCACGTAGTATTGGTCGTGGATACGCACCGCCAACGGGTGGGCGGCGAACGTGCGGTGGTCGAGGTCGGCCACCGCCACGCCGATATGCCGCGCGTACTCTTCGGCGGCGGGCTCGGCATTGAGCTCGAACACGCGGCGTGACGCGCTGTCGGCGCCGGTCACCACCAGTTTTTCCGTGCGCGGCAGGATATGGTGGGTGGTGAACACCTCGAAATCCAGCCAGGTGTTGACCAGCATCACCACCGCCGCGCCGCTGTGGAACACGCCGTTGAAGTACACGTGGGTGTGGGTGAGGAAGTTGTCGTCACCGGCCGAACCGCCGAAATGCGGGATATCCCCAAGGGCCGCGCTAAGGGCGGCGAGGACCATTTCTTCGCGGCTGGACAAGCCGTCAAGCAGGGTCAGCGCAAACGTGTTGCCCTTGATCGGCGCCAGGGTGTTGCTGCGACAGCCGCCGACCAGACGTTCGACCATGTCCTGGGCACCGATCAGGCTGAAGTGCTCGACCTGATCGATCAGCTCGGTGGCGATGGAAAAGTGCGCGTGGTTAAAGCCCATCGCGGTGATGCAATTACGGCCGTAGCCTTGGGGCGTGATTTCTCCGGCGCTGGTGCAGCCGACCACACGCACCTTGCCGAAGCACTGTTGCAGGGCCTGGCCAAGGGCCTGGAGGTCGTAGGACGCGGAACAGAAAAACAGCACAAAACCCAGGTACGGGTGCAGCAGTTGCTGGGCCAATTCCTCGGCGGCCTGCCCGGCATCGGTGGCCTGGGACATGGCGCTGACTACGCCTTCACTGTTGTGCATCGTTGCCTCCCCCTCTGAAGCATCAGTGTACGAAGGGCCTGGGCATGGGCCTATGCTACTTGGGTACTGGGTGGGGGATTCGATGGGATGAAGGGTCGCAACCTCTGAAGAGCCAGGCTGCCGGCGCCCATAAGTGGCGAGGTGGCTCGCTCGCTCCCACGCCACAAGTCTCAACGCAAGGCGTTAAACAGCATTCCAGCCGCCACCACGACACACAGGCTGGCAAACCCCACTTGCAAGGTACGCGCAGGAATCACCGAACACAGGCGCCGACCGGCGAGCATGCCGCCGATACTCGCGGCGATAAACACCCAACCCACCGGCTCGATGCGCACACCGGCATGCAACGCGCCGGCCACGCCGATCAACGACAGCAGGCTGATCACCATCAGGGAGGTGGCGACGATGCCGCGCATCTGCACGTCGGTGAGTTGCTTGAATGCCGGCACGATCAGGAAGCCACCGCCGACACCGAGCAAGCCGGACACCGCACCGGTCACTGCGCCAAGAGCGGCCAGGGTCGCGCTGCATTTGGCAGTCCAGGCCAGGCGCCCGGTGTGCTGGTCGAGCATGCAGTTCTTCTGGCCCCAGGAGGCGGTGCCGTGGTCACTCGGCCCTGCCTCGCGTTTTTCCCGCTGCAACATGCGCCAGGCCACGAGCACCATCAATGCGCTGAACAGCCCCATCAACAGGGCTTCCGGCAATTGGTGGGCGAGATACACCCCCACCGGCGAAAACAGCGCGCCAAGCAAGGCGATCAGCAACGCCGCGCGGTAGCGCACCAGGCCATGGCGCAAACCATCGACCGCCCCCACCGCAGCCGCCGCGCCCACGGCGAGCAGTGACACCGGCGCCGCCTGGGTCATGCTCAAACCCAGGCCCAGCACCAGCGCCGGCACCCCGAGGATGCCGCCACCGGCGCCGGTCAGGCCCATGACCAGGCCCATCAACAATCCCAACACACTGGCGAGCAGCATTCAGTCCACCTTGCTCAGGCGGGTCAGCCACTCACGGCCCTTGAGCATGCCGTTCCAGTAGAACCACGGCAGCAAGATCGCCTTGAGGAACCACATCGAACGACGCGCCCGGGTCGGGTCCAGGGGAAAGGTCGGCAGCAGCTTGCCGCCATAGCCAAACTCGGCCAGCACCACCTTGCCCTTCTCCACCGTCAAGGGGCAGGAACCGTAGCCGTCATATTTGAGCGGCAACGGCGCCTGTTTGCGCAGGGCCAGCAGGTTTTCGGCAACCACCACGATTTGCTTGCGCACCGCTGCGGCGGTCTTGGCGTTGGTGGTGCCGCACACGTCGCCCAGGCCGAAGATATGCGGATACCGCAGGTGCTGCAGGCTATGGGGGTTCACCTCACACCAACCGGCGGCGTCGGCGAGTGGGCTTTGGCGGATAAAATCCGGGGACACTTGCGGTGGCACCACGTGCAGCAGGTCGAAGGTTTTCTCCTCGACGCGGACGTTACCCTCGGGGTCCTTCACCTCGAACCAGGCCTTGCGCGCAGGGCCATCGACTTTCACCAGGTTGGCATTGAACGCCAGGCGGGCGTTGTATTTTTCCACGTATTTCATCAGCGGCGGCACAAAGGTCGCCACCCCGAACAGTGCGGCGCCGGCCAGGTTGAATTCGACGTCGATATTGTTCAGCGTGCCCTGTTTGAGCCAGTGATCGCAGGACAGGTACATGGCTTTCTGCGGCGCACCCGCGCATTTGATCGGCATGGCCGGCTGGGTGAAGATCGCCTTGCCGCCCTTGAGTTGCTGCACCAACTGCCAGGTGTAAGCAGCGTGCTGGTAACTGTAGTTGGATGTGACGCCATGTTTGCCCAGGGAGTCTTGCAGCCCCTCGACCTTTTCCCAGGCCAGGCGCAGGCCGGGGCAGACGATCAGGTTGTTCCAGGTGACGCGCTGACCGCTGTCGAGCACCAGGGTCTGCGCATCGGGCAGCAGTTCGGTGACGGCGGCCTGTACCCAGGTGACGCCATTGGGCAGGACGTCGGCCAGTGGGCGGCGGGTTTTCTTCACATCGTAGGCACCGCCGCCGACCAGGGTCCAGGCGGGCTGGTAGCAGTGGTGGTCGCTCGGTTCGATCAGGGTGATATGCAGGTGGGGATCGCGCTTGAGCAGGCTGGCCAGCAGGCCGATGCCCGCCGAGCCGCCGCCGATGACTACGATATCGCCACTGATGGTAGGGCCCCAGTGTTGGTCGGTCATGGTCTATCGCCTTTGTAATACATGCACACAAGGGTCGCTGCCGGATGGCGTCACGCCCAGCTTTTTATGACCGCGCCGCAGTACAGCCCGGACAGGGTCTTCATCACTTGAATCACTTCATGGCTGGCCAGCCCGTAGAAAATGTATTTGCCTTCCCGACGGGTGGCCACCAACCCTTCGTCACGCAGGATGCCCAACTGTTGTGACAGCGTGGGCTGGCGCACGCCGGTCAGGGCTTCCAGCTCGCCGACATTGCGCTCGCCCTGGGTCAGCTGGCACAGGATGAGCAAGCGATCCTCATTGGCCAGGGCCTTGAGCAAGGAGCAGGCCTTGGACGCCGATGCGCGCAACTGGGCAACTTCGCCTTCACTCAGAGTAGATTCCATTTGCCTCGGGTCCTTTGTGTCACTTAAGCTCGAAACATTATGTGAAAACGTAAACTGATTGTAACTACTTTTTTCTCCATCGGGGACGTTCGCCATGCCAGCGTTGATTCAAGCCTTTCTGGACGAGGCATCGTCGACCTACACCTACGTCGTCTATGAAACCGACGGCGGCCCGTGCGCCATTGTCGACTCAGTGCTCAACTACGATCCGGCCTCGGGGCGCACCGACACCGCCCAGGCCGATAACGTCATCGCGTTCGTGCGCGAGCACGGCTTGCAGGTCCAGTGGCTGCTGGAAACCCACGCCCACGCCGACCACCTGTCGGCGGCGCCCTACCTGCGCCGCACCTTGGGCGGCAAGATCGCGATTGGCCAGGCCATCAGCAAAGTCCAGGGTGTGTTCAAGCACCTGTTCAACCTGGAGCCGGAATTCCGTGTGGATGGCTCGCAGTTCGATCATCTGTTTGCGCCGGATGAGGTGTTTCATATCGGCAATATCAAGGCCCAGGCGCTGCATGTGCCAGGGCATACACCGGCGGACATGGCCTACCTGATCGACGGCCGATTGATCCTGGTGGGTGACACGCTGTTCATGCCGGATGTCGGTACCGCCCGCTGTGATTTCCCCGGCGGGGATGCGCGGCAGTTGTATGCATCGATGCGCAAGTTGCTGGCCTTTCCGTTGGAAACCGAACTGTACGTGTGCCATGACTACCCGCCCGAAAGCCGCGAGGCGAAGTGCCGGACCACAGTGGCCGAGCAACGCGCAGGGAATATCCATGTGCATGACGGCGTGGATGAAGCGGCGTTTGTAGAAATGCGCACCCGACGCGACGCCGGGCTGGGGATGCCGACGCTGCTGCTGCCGGCGATCCAGGTGAATGTGCGGGCGGGGAATATGCCGCCGGCGGAAGATAACGGGGTGGTGTACCTGAAGATTCCGCTCAACCAGCTCTGAATCGCGCTTACTCAAAGTACGACGACTTGGAGGGCGCAAGCCCCGACCACAATTCGTCGACATGCTTGAAGCCCCACTCCTCGGCGCTTTCACGGCCGATGATCTTGTCCGGTTGCTCAGCCAGGTTCAGCACCGACTGGGGAATCGGTATGCCTGAATGCGCCGAAAAGAACACCTTGACCTTGGGGGTCAGCAGCGACGCGGGGCTTTGTTCGACGACCACGCCAATGCGCCCGCTTTCCAGGCGCACCAAGGCGCCGATGGGGTAAATACCTACGCAACGGACAAACGCCTGGAACACCCGGGCATCGAAGTGTCCCTTCCATTCGGCCATTTTCTGGATCGCCTCCGCGGGCCCCCACCCTTGTTTGTAGGGGCGCTCCGAGGTGATCGCATCATAGACATCGCACACCGCGCCCATTTGCGCGAACAGGCTGATCTGGTCCTGCGCCAGGCCAAGGGGATAGCCGCTGCCGTCGGATTTCTCGTGGTGATGCAAGCACACATCCAGCACCAGGGCGCTGATCTGCGGGCATAGCCGCAACATCTGCGCGCCTTCCACCGGGTGCTGGCGTACGGTACAGAACTCCGCCTCGGTCAGCCCGGCCGGCTTGCTCAAGATCTGCTCGGGAATGGCCATTTTCCCAACATCATGAAACAGCCCCGCCAACCCGGCTTCCTGGACCAGTTCCGGCGACAGGTTCAATTGCCGCGCCAGCGCGATCATCAAGCCACTGACCGCGACGGAATGCATATAGGTGTATTCATTGGCCTTTTTCAGGCGCACCAGGCTAAGCAAGGCATGGGGATGACGCAGCATGGAGCGGGAGATGTCCTCCACCAGGCTGGCCACTTGACGAACCTCCACCGCCCGCCCCATGCGCAGGTCACTGAACATACTGACCACGGCACGCTTGGCGACCGCGCACACCTTCACTGCGCGCGCCACCTCCGCTTTCATCTCCACCGGGGCAGGCACCCGAGCGCGGGGTGTGGCAGGTTGTTTGACCGTGACCGGCGCCGGTGGGGCCGGTTGGGGTTCGTCGCAGCCTTTTGCGGTATCGATCCAGACCCGCTGGACCTGCGACGTCAGCAAACGCTGCCGGTCCTCTTCACGGTCCAATAAAAAGCTGCTCTTCCAGAACCCATGGCCGATCCACGGGCCGTCCAGTTTGTGTAGATACATTCCCAGCATCACTTGGGAACACGCAATACACTTGAGCATTTATCATCCCCCCAATGGCATGACCTGCCTGGCGATCAACTCACCGCAAACTTCGCCACGATCTGCTTCAAGTCAACGGCGAGCCTGGACAGTTCCTGGCTGGCCACCGACGTCTGACCGGCGGCCGAGGAGCTCTGGATGGACAGATCGCGGATGCTGATCAGGTTCTGGTCAACGGAACGCGCCACTTGCGCCTGCTCTTCCGACGCGGTTGCAATCATCAGGTTACGCTCATTGATGTCGGTAATGGCTTGGGTGATCTGGGTGATTGCCACGCCGGCTTCGTGGGCAACTTTCAGCGAGTCTACCGCTTCATTGCGATTGAGGGCCATGGAAGCCACTGCTTCGCTCGAACAGCTCTGGATTTTCGCAATCATCTGTTCGATTTCCTGGGTCGATGTTTGCGTTCTATGGGCCAGCGCCCGCACTTCATCGGCCACCACCGCAAAGCCCCGGCCTTGCTCTCCCGCCCTCGCTGCTTCAATCGCTGCGTTCAAGGCAAGCAGGTTGGTCTGCTCGGCGATGGAACGGATCACCTCGACGACCCGGGCGATGTCCTGGGCCTGTTTAGCCAGCCCTTCAACTTCCACCCCGGTCTGCTGCACCGTAGTGCTCAACTTTTCGATCGAAGCAATGGTTTGCGTCACACGCTCCATCCCCACGTTTGCCGAACGCTGCGAGTCCTGCGTCGATTGGGAAGCAGACACTGCATTCCTGGCCACTTCCTCGACCGCCGCCGTCATCTGGTTGACCGCCGTGGCAGCCTGATCCGTTTCCTGGCTTTGGCGTTCAATACCGGCAGTGGATTCACGGGTAATCGCACTCATCTCCTCGGCTGCCGACGCCAACTGCCCGGACGCCTCCGAGATGTGCTGCAACGTGCTTTTCAGGTTCATTTGCATGGTGGCGGTCGACCGTTGCAGCTCAGTCAGTTCGTCATTGCCGCTGATGGCAATTGCCACACGCAAATCGCCGTCGGCGATCTTGCCGGTCGACACCAGCAACTCCCGCACCGGATTGATAATGCTGCGGGTCAGCAAGCGAGCCACCACCACGGCGATCAGCACCGAACTGACCATCAACACCCACGTGAACAAACGTGCCGCATCATGCTCACTGGCGGCGGCTTGCACCGCGGTCTTCGAGCCCTGTTCATTGATCGCAATCAAATCGCTGATGGAGGCCTGCACTTGGCGTGCAATGGGGCCGTTGACGTCGCGCAAATACACCGCCATTTGTTCCTCGGAAAAGCTGGAGGCTTGCGCGAGGAATTCATCCATCTTCTGGCTGTAGTTTTTTATCTCGCTCAGTGCCTGGTCGTACTTGGTACGCTCCTCGGGGCTCGATACCAGCGTTCCATAATGCTCGGCAACTTGCAGCACTTCGGCGCGAACCGCCTTGAGTTTTTCCAGGGAGGCGGGGTCCTTGTCCGCGTATTCCATGGCGTAACGCCGCAGGTCCAGACGAAGTTTGTAAAACGTGGAATCGATCTGGCCCGCCAGGCGAATACTGGGCAGCCAGTTGTTTTCTATTTCGACCGTCGATGAATACACCTTATCGACTTTTATCAGCGTCATTGCGCCTTGTATTAATAGCAGGAAACACACCACACCGAAGCACAATGTGGTACGAAAGTTCAACTTCAAGGCTCTCATGGACATCTCGGCTCACCCTTCCCCTTGGCCGTGCTGTACACGGCCTTACGGGTACAACTTTGTTTAACCGAGTGTGAAAAAAACGTGACTACTTACGTATTTTTTTATGAATAGTGGCAAATAAACATGACGCAGATCATTGCTTAGCTAACCATTATAATTAACGGCTGTTGCGACTCTCCGATATTCATACCATTAGTCCATCCCGTGGCAACGGCAGCGCTGTTTTATATCGCACTTGTTTAAGTGCAAAACTGGACCGGATGTTGGCGACGCCTGGCACCTTGGTCAAAAAATCCATCATGAAACGCTCCAGCGACTGGATCGTCGGTACCAGCACGCGGATGAGGTAGTCCGGGTCGCCGGCCATCAGGTAGCACTCCATCACTTCCGGACGGTCCGCAATCGCCCCTTCGAACTGCTGCAACGCCAACTCATTCTGCTTTTCCAGGCTCACGTGAATGAACACATTGACGTGCAGCCCCAGCAGGTCGGCGTCCAGCAGCGTGACCTGGTCGCGAATCAGGCCCAGTTCTTCCATCGCCTTCACCCGGTTGAAACACGGCGTGGGCGACAGGTTGACCGAGCGGGCCAGGTCGGCGTTGGTGATCCGTGCATTCTCCTGCAGAGCGTTGAGAATGCCGATATCGGTACGGTCCAGTTTGCGCATGAGACAAATTCACCTGTTTATTATGTTTATGCAGGTTTTTTATCCGCAAATGACCGCGGGCGCAACGAAACAGAGATAAATATTCTTCTACTCCACGCCTATGATTGTTGTAGGACAAGATTTCCCCTACCCGGGGACTGACTGTCAGCTAGCGCGCCCACTACAAGAAATTCACAAGATAGAGCGTAGAAAGCCATGACCCAGCAATATGAACCACTGCGTCTGCACGTCCCTGAACCCTCGGGCCGTCCAGGCTGCAAGACCGACTTCACGTACCTGCGCCTGACCGACGCAGGCACCGTGCGCAAACCCGCCATCGACGTAGAACCCGCCGACACCGCCGACCTGGCCAAGGGCCTGATCCGCGTGCTCGACGACCAGGGCCAGGCCCTCGGTCCGTGGGCCGAAGGCGTCCCGGTGCAGATCCTGCGCAAAGGCATGCGCGCCATGCTCAAGACGCGGATCTTCGACAACCGCATGGTGGTCGCCCAGCGTCAGAAAAAAATGTCGTTCTACATGCAGAGCCTTGGCGAAGAAGCCATCGGCAGCGCCCAGGCCCTGGCCTTGAACATCGACGACATGTGCTTCCCCACCTACCGCCAGCAAAGCATCCTGATGGCCCGTGAAGTGCCACTGGTGGACCTGATCTGCCAGTTGCTGTCCAACGAACGCGACCCGCTCAAGGGCCGCCAGTTGCCGATCATGTACTCGGTGAAAGACGCCGGCTTCTTCACCATTTCCGGCAACCTCGCCACCCAATTCGTCCAGGGCGTGGTCTGGGGCATGGCCTCGGCGATCAAGGGCGATACCAAGATCGCCTCCGCCTGGATCGGCGACGGCGCCACCGCCGAATCCGACTTCCACACCGCCCTCACCTTCGCCCACGTGTACCGTGCGCCGGTGATCCTCAATGTAGTCAACAACCAGTGGGCCATCTCCACCTTCCAGGCGATTGCCGGTGGTGAAGCAACGACCTTCGCCGGACGCGGCGTCGGTTGCGGCATCGCCTCCCTGCGGGTGGACGGCAACGACTTCATCGCGGTGTACGCCGCTTCGGCCTGGGCTGCCGAGCGCGCGCGCCGCAACCTGGGGCCCACGCTGATCGAGTGGGTGACCTACCGCGCCGGTCCGCACTCCACCTCGGATGATCCTTCCAAATACCGCCCCGCCGACGACTGGAGCCACTTCCCTCTGGGCGACCCGATTGCCCGCCTCAAGCAGCACCTGATCAGGATTGGCCAGTGGTCCGAAGAGGAACACGCGGCGGTCAGTGCCGAACTTGAAGCCGAAGTGATTGCCGCGCAAAAGCAGGCCGAACAGTACGGCACCCTGGCCGGTGGCCAGATTCCAAGCGCCGCGACCATGTTCGAAGACGTCTATAAAGAGATGCCGGAGCACTTGAAGCGCCAGCGTCAAGAGTTGGGGGTCTGACATGAACGATCACAACAACAGCATTGAAGTGGAAACCGCCATGACCACCACCACCATGACCATGATCCAGGCCTTGCGCTCGGCCATGGATGTGATGCTCGAACGAGACGATAACGTGGTGGTGTTTGGCCAGGACGTGGGCTATTTCGGCGGCGTGTTCCGTTGCACCGAAGGCTTGCAGACCAAGTACGGCAGCTCGCGGGTGTTTGACGCGCCGATCTCGGAAAGCGGCATTATCGGCGTGGCCGTAGGCATGGGCGCCTATGGCCTGCGCCCGGTTGCCGAAATCCAGTTCGCCGACTACGTCTACCCCGCCACCGACCAGATCATCTCGGAAGCGGCGCGCCTGCGTTATCGCTCGGCCGGCCAGTTCACCGCGCCGCTGACCATGCGCATGCCCTGCGGCGGCGGTATCTACGGCGGCCAGACCCACAGCCAGAGTATCGAAGCGGTGTTCACCCAGGTCTGCGGCCTGCGCACGGTGATGCCGTCCAACCCCTATGACGCCAAGGGCCTGCTGATCGCCTCCATCGAAAACGATGACCCGGTGATCTTCCTCGAGCCCAAGCGCCTGTACAACGGCCCGTTCGACGGCCACCACGACCGCCCGGTAACGCCGTGGTCGAAACACCCGCAAGCCCAGGTGCCGGACGGTTACTACACCGTGCCGCTGGACGTGGCCGCCATCGTGCGTCCGGGTTCGGCCGTCACCGTGCTGACCTACGGCACCACGGTGTATGTGTCGCAAGTCGCCGCCGAAGAAACCGGCATCGACGCCGAAGTCATCGACCTGCGCAGCCTGTGGCCGCTGGACCTGGAAACCATCGTCAAATCGGTGAAGAAGACCGGCCGTTGCGTGGTGGTACACGAAGCCACCCGCACCTGCGGCTTTGGTGCCGAGCTGGTGTCGCTGGTGCAAGAGCATTGCTTCCACCACCTGGAAGCGCCGATCGAACGCGTTACCGGTTGGGACACCCCCTACCCGCACGCGCAGGAGTGGGCGTATTTCCCAGGGCCGTCCCGCGTGGGTGCGGCGTTGAAACGGGTCATGGAGGTCTGAATGGGCACGCACGTTATCAAGATGCCGGACATTGGCGAAGGCATCGCAGAAGTTGAACTGTCGGTGTGGCATGTGAAGGTCGGCGACATGGTGGTCGAAGACCAGGTGCTGGCGGACGTAATGACCGACAAGGCGATGGTGGACATTCCCTCGCCGGTGCACGGCAAGGTGATCTCCCTCGGCGGCGAGCCGGGTGAGGTCATGGCGGTGGGCAGTATTCTGATCAGCATTGAAGTGGAAGGCGCGGGCAACGCCAAGGATGCGCCGGTCGTCAAAGAGGCGCCGAAGGCCGTACCGGTGATGGAAGCCAAGCCTGCACCGGTCGTGGTTGAAAGCAAGCCAGCACCGGTTGTCGCGGCCCAGGCCCCCGTGGCACGTGCCGCCGACGAGCGCCCATTGGCCTCCCCCGCCGTGCGCAAACACGCCCTGGACGCCGGGATTCAACTGCGCCTGGTGCAGGGCACGGGCCCCGCCGGGCGGATTCTGCACGAAGATCTCGACGCCTACCTGCAACAAGGCGCGGCAAAGTCTTCGGCAACGGCCAACCCTTATGCCGAACGCAACACCGAGGAACAGATCCCAGTGATCGGCATGCGCCGCAAGATCGCCCAGCGCATGCAGGACGCCACCCGGCGCGCCGCGCATTTCAGCTATGTTGAAGAAATCGATGTTACCGCCCTCGACGAGTTGCGCGTGCACCTCAATGAGAAACACGGCGCCACACGCGGCAAGCTCACCCTGCTGCCGTTCATCGTGCGCGCCATGGTCGTGGCGTTGCGCGACTTCCCGCAGATCAATGCGCGTTACGACGACGAAGCCCAGGTCATCACCCGCCTCGGCGCGGTGCATGTGGGCGTCGCCACCCAGAGCGATGTCGGCCTGATGGTGCCGGTGGTGCGCCACGCAGAAGCCCGCAGCCTGTGGGGCAATGCCGAGGAAATCGCACGCTTGGCCACGGCGGCGCGCAACGGCAAGGCCAGCCGCGATGAGCTATCGGGTTCGACGATTACCCTGACCAGCCTGGGCGCGCTGGGCGGCATTGTCAGCACGCCGGTGCTGAACCTGCCGGAAGTGGCCATCGTCGGCGTCAATCGCATTGTCGAGCGGCCGATGGTGATCAAGGGCCAGATCGTGGTGCGCAAGATGATGAACCTCTCCAGCTCCTTCGATCACCGCGTGGTCGATGGCATGGACGCGGCGCAATTCATCCAGGCCATTCGCGGCCTGCTCGAACAACCCGCCAGCCTGTTCCTGGAGTAAGGCATGACGCAGACATTGAATACCACCCTGCTGATTATCGGTGGCGGCCCTGGCGGTTATGTGGCGGCGATCCGTGCCGGCCAACTGGGTATCCCGACCATCCTGGTGGAGGGCCAGGCGCTGGGCGGCACGTGCCTGAATATCGGCTGCATCCCATCCAAGGCCCTGATCCATGTGGCCGAGCAATTCCAGCAAACCGTGCACCACAGCCAGGGTTCACAACTGGGCATCGAAGTGGATGTGCCGACCCTGGACATCCGAAAGAGCGTGGAATGGAAAGATGGCATTGTCGATCGCCTGACCACTGGCGTCGCGGCGCTGCTGAAAAAGCACAAGGTGCAAGTGATCCACGGCTGGGCCAAGGTGGTGGACGGCAAGACCGTCGACGTCGGCGACCAGCGCATCCAGTGCGAACACTTGCTGCTGGCCACCGGCTCGAAAAGCGTCAACCTGCCGATGCTGCCGATTGGCGGGCCGATCATCTCCTCGACCGAAGCCCTTGCACCGAAAAGCGTGCCCAAGCGCCTGATCGTGGTGGGCGGCGGTTACATCGGTTTGGAACTGGGCATCGCTTACCGCAAGCTCGGCGCCGACGTGAGTGTGGTCGAAGCACAGGATCGCATCCTGCCGGCCTATGATGCCGAGCTGACGCAGCCGGTGAACGAATCCCTCAGGCAACTGGGCGTGAAGCTTTACCTCAAGCACAGTGTTACCGGTTTTGCCGATGGCAGCCTGCAAGTGCGCGACCCGAACGGCGACACCTTGTCGTTGGCCACTGATCAGGTGCTGGTTGCCGTCGGTCGCAAACCCAACACCCAGGGCTGGAACCTCGAAGCGCTGAACCTGGACATGAACGGCGCGGCGATCAAGATCGACAATCGCTGCCAGACCAGCATGCGCAATGTGTATGCCATTGGCGACCTGAGCGGCGAGCCGATGCTGGCGCACCGGGCCATGGCCCAGGGCGAGATGGTCGCCGAGCTGATCAGCGGTAAGCATCGCGAATTCAACCCGGCGGCCATTCCGGCGGTGTGCTTTACCGACCCGGAACTGGTGGTGGTCGGCAAGACGCCCGACGAAGCCAAGGCCGCTGGCCTTGACTGCATCGTGTCGAGCTTCCCGTTCGCAGCCAATGGCCGGGCCATGACCCTGGAGTCCAAGACCGGCTTCGTGCGGGTGGTGGCACGCCGTGACAACCACCTGATCGTCGGCTGGCAAGCCGTGGGGGTGGGCGTCTCGGAACTGTCCACCGCCTTTGGCCTGAGCCTGGAAATGGGTTCGCGCCTGGAAGACGTGGCGGGCACCATCCATGCGCATCCGACCCTCGGCGAAGCCGTACAGGAAGCCGCGCTGCGGGCGTTGGGGCACGCACTGCATCTGTAAAAACGCGGTGAGGCCATCGGGGGCAAGCCCCCTCCCACAGGGGAATGCATTCCAAATGTGGGAGGGGGCTTGCCCCCCGATAGCGGTGGATCGGTCAATACAGGGGCCGAAGGCGTCCACCCAGTGGCTCCCACACAAGCCAAGAATGCAGTATTGTTGCGCCCATCCAGAAAAAAACCGACTTGACCAACGATAGAGGGTGTCATGGGTAACGAAAGCATCAATTGGGACAAGCTGGGTTTTGACTACATCAAGACCGACAAGCGGTTTCTCCAGGTCTGGAAAAACGGCGAATGGCAAGAAGGCACCCTGACCGACGACAACGTGCTGCACATCAGCGAGGGCTCCACCGCCCTGCACTACGGCCAGCAATGCTTCGAAGGCCTCAAGGCCTATCGTTGCAAGGACGGTTCGATCAACCTGTTCCGCCCGGACCAGAATGCCGCCCGCATGCAGCGCAGCTGCGCCCGCCTGCTGATGCCGCACGTCTCGACCGAAGACTTCATCGACGCCTGCAAGCAAGTGGTCGCGGCCAACGAGCGCTTCATCCCGCCGTACGGCAGTGGTGGCGCGCTGTACCTGCGCCCGTTCGTGATCGGCACCGGTGACAACATCGGCGTGCGCACTGCGCCGGAGTTCATCTTCTCGGTGTTCTGCATCCCGGTCGGCGCCTACTTCAAGGGCGGCCTGGTGCCGCACAACTTCCAGATCTCCACCTTCGACCGCGCCGCACCACAGGGCACCGGTGCCGCCAAGGTCGGTGGCAACTACGCCGCCAGCCTGATGCCGGGTTCGGAAGCGAAGAAATCCGGTTTCGCCGACGCGATCTACCTGGACCCGATGACCCATTCGAAAATCGAAGAAGTCGGCTCGGCCAACTTCTTCGGGATCACCCACGACAATAAGTTCATCACGCCGAAGTCGCCTTCGGTACTGCCAGGCATCACCCGCCTGTCGCTGATCGAACTGGCCAAGACCCGCCTGGGCCTGGACGTGATCGAGGGCGAAGTGTTCATCGACAAACTGGACCAGTTCAAGGAAGCCGGCGCCTGCGGTACGGCGGCGGTGATCTCGCCGATCGGCGGCATCCAGTACAACGGCAAGCTGCACGTGTTCCACAGCGAGACCGAAGTCGGCCCGATCACCCAGAAGCTCTACAAAGAGCTGACCGGTGTGCAGACCGGTGACGTCGAAGCGCCGCAAGGCTGGATCGTCAAGGTCTGAGCCACCTGGAAAAACCCGCCATCTGGCGGGTTTTTTCATTGTTCGGGGATATTCACCACTAGCTTCTTGCCCATGCTGATCCTGGGTTCCACCCCATACCCCAATGCCTCGTAGAACCCCACCACCGCCTCATTACCACTGGTGATCTGCAGGTTGATCTTCATGCAGCCCAGCGCCGTCAATACCTGTTCCGCATGCCGCACCAGCGACGATCCCAAACCCTGCCGCCGATAGTCCCCATGCACCGCCACTGAATACAGCCAGCCACGATGCCCGTCATACCCGGCCAGAATGGTCCCGATCACGGTTTTTTTGTCCGTCGCGACAAAGAACAGCCCATCGTCGACCGCCAGCTTCTTATCAATCGCCAGGGCGGGCAGGTTGTGCGCCGTTTCGTAGCCGAATGCCTCCTGCCATAACGCTACCACCTGCGCCCGGTGCTGACGGTCGCGATACGGCCCGATGGGATGCCGGGACAGCAGGGCCTTTTCCATCACCAACGTACGTTCGCTGCCGTGATAAACGTCGCGCACGGTGTGAAACCCCAATTTGGTGTAGAACGGCTCGGCTGTCAGTGATGACGGCACGCTCAGCACCGTCACCCCGGCTTCGCGGGCGCGTAGCTCAATCTCGATCATCAACAATCGCCCAATGCCCTGCCCTTGCAGCGCCGGGTTGACGAATACCGAGCGCACCACATTCGCATCCAGCGCTGCGGTGGCGACGATCACCTGATCCTGAATCGCTACCAGCACCACGCGACGCTTGAGCAGTTCCAGCACCGCCTCCGGCGTGAAGTTAGCGGCAACCCGCGCAATCACATGCGCCGGATAGTCCCGCGCATTGCTGCTGTGCAGGGCGGCCAGGATGACCTGGCTGATGCCCTCGGCATCGGTGGCTTGGGCTAAACGAACGACGGTAGACATAATTCCTCCTGGCTGACACAGCTGCAACAAACACCACTCTACCCATGTGGGAGGGGGCTTGCCCCCGATAGCATGCTTTCAGATATAGATTTTCTGGCTGACCCACCGCTGTCGCGGGCAAGCCCCCTCCCACAGGTTGCGTGCATTTCACTCCGGCAGCCGATTCGGCTGCCCTACCCCACTTTTCAGCTTTCCCGGCTGAACCACCCCTCGGTTTCAGCCGGGATTCATCCCGCACAACCCACAAAATAGCCGCACTGCTCACCCCATGGAATTCGTGCCCCCATGCAAACCACCAACACCGTCTTGATGATTCGCCCGGCGCGCTTTGCCTTCAACCCGGACACCGCGATCAACAACCGTTTCCAACGCCCGCCCCTCGACCCGCTCCACGCACAGCAGAAAGCGCTGGAGGAGTTCGACGGCTATGTCACCACCCTGCGCAATCACGGCGTGGAGGTTCTGGTGGTGCAGGACACCCCGACGCCGCACACCCCCGACTCGATCTTCCCCAACAACTGGTGGAGCAGCCACGCCGACGGCAGCCTGGTGCTGTACCCGATGGAAGGCCAGAACCGACGACTGGAACGCGACAAAGGCGTGCTGCAAGTGCTGGAGCAACGTTTTGCGATCAACAGCACCATCGACCTCAGCCACCTCGAACAACAGAACATCTTCCTCGAAGGCACCGGCAGCATGGTGCTCGACCGCCAGCACCGCATCAGCTACGCCTGCCACTCCGGGCGCACTCACCACGACGCCCTGCGCCAGTTCGCCGAACGCCTCGACTACCAGCTCTGCGTGTTCCATGCGGTCGACCGCCATCACGCGCCGATCTACCACAGCAACGTGATGATGAGCGTCGGCCGCGACCTCTCGGTGGTGTGCCTGCAAGCCCTGCCGATTGCCGATGAGCGCCAGGCCCTGGAGCGCTCCCTGCGCGACACTGGCAAGGATATCGTCGCCCTCGACTTCGACCAGTTGGAAGCCTTCGCCGGCAACATGCTCGAAGTCCACGACCGCGACGGCCAGCCGCTGCTGGTGATGTCGGCCAGCGCCTGGGGCGCCCTGCAACCGACCCAGCGCCAACACATAGAACGCCACACCCGGCCGGTGGTGGTGAACATCGACAACATCGAACGCATCGGCGGCGGCAGTGCCCGCTGCATGCTGGCGGAAGTGCACCTGCCTGCCCGTCCCTCATTTCAATAAGGAGTCTTGCCATGACCCGCTATATCGACGTCAACGATCTCTGCTACCTGGTCTCGCAAAAAGGCCTGCCCACCTGCATCACCGAGATGGCCGAGTACATTCGCGCCGACTACCTGCGCTGGCAGGATTTCGAGAAATGCGCGCGCCTGGCCAACCACTCGCCGGACGGCGTGATCGAGCTGATGCCGGTGTCCGACGCGTCGCTGTATGCGTTCAAGTACGTCAACGGCCACCCGAAAAACACCCTGGCCGGCATGCTCACCGTGATGGCCTTCGGTGCGCTGGGCGATGTCGATACCGGCCTGCCGGTGCTGCTGGCGGAAATGACTCTGACCACCGCGATCCGCACCGCCGCCACCTCGGCGCTGGTCGCCCGCTACCTGGCCCGCGAGAACAGCCGCAGCATGGCGCTGATCGGCAACGGCTCGCAGAGCGAGTTCCAGGCCCTGGCCTTCCACGCCATGCTCGGCATCAATGAAATCCGCCTGTTCGATATCGACGCCAAGGCCACCGCCAAGCTGGCGGCCAACCTCAAAGCCTTTCCGGCAATCAAAGTGATCCTGACCGGCAGCGTGGCCGAGGCGGTCAAAGGCGCCGACATTGTCACCACCGTCACCGCCGACAAGGCCTACGCCACCATCCTCACCGACGACATGATCGAGCCGGGCATGCACCTCAATGCCGTCGGCGGTGACTGCCCAGGCAAGACCGAACTGGACCGACGTATCGTCGAGCGCGCCCGTGTGATCGTCGAGTACGAACCACAAAGCCGTATCGAAGGTGAAATCCAGCACATGCCGGAAGACTCGCCGGTGACCGAGCTGTGGCAAGTGATCAACGGCCAGCAGCCAGGCCGCGAGAATGCGCGCCAGGTCACGCTGTTCGACTCGGTGGGTTTCGCCATCGAAGACTACTCGGCCCTGCGCTACGTACTCGACGTAGCCAAGGCGCTGGAGGTGGGCAGCGAATTGGAACTGGTGCCGGACCTGGCCGACCCGAAAGACCTGTTCGCACGCCTGGCCCAACAGCCACGCGTACAGCAGAAAAAGCGCGCCTGAGACCGCTCTGGCCTGCTGCTTTGCGTCGATGGCAGGCCGGTTTTTCAGGGATGAAAAGCCGATTCAGCGGGTGTCACAGCCGATTCCGCTGCATTGCCGGTATTAACAGCGCAATTCGCGCTTTATGCACGGGGTAAACGACACAAAAAACGCACCATCATGAAGCATTCTCTGCTCCCAGTTATTCACTGCCCTGACATCAATTACAAAATATAGGGACCTGCACATGACTCCATTGCGATCACTCTTCGCCGCGCTGCTGTTGCCACTCTGCGCAAGCGCCGCCCACGCCCAGGACTGGAAAGAAATCCGCTTCGGCGTATTCCCCGAATACCCACCCTTCGAATCCGTGGCCGCCGACGGCAGCCTGCAAGGCTTCGATATCGAGTTGGGCAACGCGATCTGCGCCAAGCTCGAAGTGAAATGCACCTGGGTCCACAACGAATTCGACGGCATGATCCCGGCCCTGCGTGCGCGCAAGTTCGACGCGATCATGTCGTCCATGGCCGTCACCCCCGCCCGTGAAAAAATCATCAACTTCAGCGACCGGCTGTTCCTCAGCCCGACCTCGGTGATCACCCGCAAGAGCGCCGACTTCGGCGACACCCCGCAATCCCTCAAGGGCAAGCAGGTCGGCGTACTGCAAGGTTCGTTGCAGGAGGCCTATGCCCGTGCGCACCTGGCCAGGCTTGGCGCGCAGATCAAGGCGTACCAGTCCCAGGACCAGAACTACGCCGACCTGCAGAACGGCCGCCTCGACGCGACCCTGACCGACAAGCTCGAAGCCCAGCTCAACTTCCTGTCCAAGCCCGAAGGTGCCGACTTCAAGACCGGCCCGGCGTTCAAGGACCCGACCCTGCCCCTCGACATCGCCATGGGCCTGCGCAAGAACGACCAGGAATTGCGCGCGCTGATCAACAAGGGTATCGCTGCCGTGCAGGCGGATGGCACTTACGCGCAGATCCAGAAGAAGTACTTCGGCGATCAGGACATCTACCACGAGTAACCCCCTTGCCCTCTGTGGGCTCTGGCTTGTGTGGGAGGGTGCTTGCCCCCGATAGCAGTGGGTCAGCTGATACAGGTGTCACTGACACACCCTCATCGGGGGCAAGCCCCCTCCCACAAAAAGCCTCTCCCACAGTAAATCTGTGCGCGCCAACGAGATTCTTCCCATGAATGAATTCCTCAACTTGCAGGGCTACGGCCCGATGCTCGCCCAGGGTGCGTGGATGACGCTCAAGCTGTCCTTCCTCGCCCTGGCCCTGAGCCTCGCCCTTGGTCTGATCGCCGCCGGCGCCAAACTCTCCAGCGCCAAATGGCTGCGGGTACCGGCCACGCTCTACACCACGCTGATCCGCAGCGTGCCGGACCTGGTGCTGATCCTGCTGATTTTCTACAGCCTGCAACTGTGGCTAAACGACCTGAGCGAAATGTTCGGCTGGGGCTACTTTGAAATCGACCCGTTTACCGCAGGCGTCGTCACCCTGGGCTTCATCTACGGCGCGTATTTCACCGAGAACTTCCGGGGCGCGATCCTCAGCGTGCCGGTCGGCCAACTGGAAGCGGCGACCGCCTATGGGCTGAGCCGCTGGCAGCGTTTTCACCTGGTGCTGTTCCCGCAGTTGATGCGTTTTGCCCTGCCGGGCCTGGGCAATAACTGGTTGGTGCTGCTCAAGTCCACGGCGCTGGTGTCGATCATCGGCCTGTCGGACCTGGTCAAGGCCGCGCAGAACGCCGGCAAGACCACCAACGAGCCGCTGTACTTCCTGATCCTCGCCGGCCTGGTGTACCTGGTGATCACTACCCTATCCAACCGCATCTTCAAGCGCCTCGAACGGCGCTACAACCTCGGCATCAAGGGGATGGCGCGATGATCGAACTGTTCCAGCAATACGGCCTGGCCTACCTGTTCAGCGATGGCGCGGGGCTGTCTGGCGTGGCCATGACCCTGTGGCTGTTCATCATCTCGGTGGTGTTCGGCTTCGTGCTGTCGATTCCACTGGCACTGGCAAGGGTTTCCGAGCACTTCTGGCTGCGCTGGCCGGTAGAGGTCTACACCTACCTGTTCCGCGGGACGCCGCTGTATATCCAACTGCTGATTTGCTACACCGGGCTGTACAGCCTGGAAGTGGTGCAGGACAACGCCCTGCTCAACCAGTTTTTCCGCAACGCGCTGAACTGCACCCTGCTCGCCTTCGTGCTCAACACCTGCGCCTACACCGTGGAAATCTTCGCCGGGGCGATCCGCAATATTACCCATGGCGAAATCGAAGCGGCCCGCGCCTACGGCTTGCATGGCTGGCGGCTGAACCTGTTTGTGGTGGTGCCGGCGGCTCTGCGCCGTGCATTGCCGGCCTACAGCAATGAAATGATCCTGATGCTGCACGCAACCTCCCTAGCGTTTACCGCCACTGTCGCCGACATCCTCAAGGTGGCCCGCGACGCCAATGCCGAGACGTTCCTGACGTTCCAGGCCTTCGGCATCGCCGCCCTGCTCTACATGCTGCTGTCGTTTGCACTGGTGGGCCTGTTCCGACTGGCCGAACGTCGCTGGATGCGTTTTCTTGTTCCTACCCGAGGCTAACCCATGAATCAGTCCGCGCAGGCCCTGGCCACTTATCCCGTTGACGAACCCGTTGCCACACCCGCCACCGCCGCTATCAAGCTGCAAGTCGAAGGCATCCACAAACGCTACGGCGAACACGAAGTGCTCAAGGGCGTATCGCTGAATGCGCGCAATGGCGATGTGATCAGCCTGATCGGCGCCAGCGGCTCCGGCAAAAGCACGATGCTGCGCTGCATCAACTTCCTCGAACAGCCGGACGCCGGGGTGATCACCCTGGACGGCATCAGCATCGAAATGCAGCAAGGCCGCGCCGGCACCCGCGCGCCGCACCAGGCCCAACTGCAGAACCTTCGTACACGCCTGGCCATGGTGTTCCAGCACTTCAACCTGTGGAGCCACATGACCGTGCTGGAAAATATCACCATGGCCCCGCGCCGGGTGCTGGGCGTGAGCGCCGCCGAGGCGGAAAAACGCGCACGCCTGTACCTGGACAAGGTCGGCCTGCCGGGCCGCGTGGCGGATCAGTACCCCGCGTTCCTGTCCGGCGGCCAGCAGCAGCGCGTGGCGATTGCCCGGGCCTTGGCGATGGAACCGGAGATCATCCTGTTCGATGAGCCGACTTCCGCGCTCGACCCAGAACTTGTAGGAGAAGTCCTCAAAGTCATACAGACGTTGGCCGAGGAAGGTCGTACCATGCTGATGGTCACCCACGAAATGGGCTTTGCCCGCCAGGTGTCCAGCCAAGTGCTGTTCTTGCACCAGGGCAAGGTTGAGGAACAAGGCGACGCCAGGATCCTCGACCACCCCCGCAGTGAGCGCCTGCAGCAATTTCTTTCCAACCGTTTGAAGTGAAACCCATGGATACCAAGGCCAACGGACCCCATTCCTCCCCTGCGCTGGACCGCATCGATGAAGCCATTATCGAAGTGCTGCGCCATCAGGGGCGCATCACCTACGAAAAGCTCTCGTCGCTGGTACACCTCACGCCCCGGCCCTGCCTGGAACGGGTGCGCAAGCTGGAGCGGCGCGGGGTGATCCGTGGGTATGGGGCGATCATCGATGTGCAGATGGTCTCGCCAGGCTTGTCATTGCTGGTGCTGGTGGCCTTGTCCAACCAAAGCGGGCGCTCGGCGCAAAAGGCCTTCGAAGCCTGTGTGAAGGCCTGCCCGCAGGTGTTCGAATGCCAGCTGATCAGCGGGCCGTTCGACTACAGCCTGCGCATGCGTTGCCGGGACATGGAGCATTACCGGGTGTTGACAGAGACCTGGCTGAACAATGATGAGTTGCACATCGATAAGTTGGTGGCGCATCCGGAATTGGCAGTGGTCAAGAACACCGCCACCGAGTTGGCCTGAACTTATCTCTCCAAAACACTGCCGATCGAATGTGGGAGGGGGCTTGCCCCCGATAGCAGTGTGTCAGTCTATGCATCTGTGACTGACACTCCCTCATCGGGGGCAAGCCCCCTCCCACATATTCAACCCTGCCCGCTTAAGATTCTCTTGCCAGGCTTGGTGCCAATCAGCCTGGCCTGCCCATCCTTCTGCTTCCCCGTCCTTGCCTCGCTGATCAACCCAGGTATCAACTTGCCCTCCGGCAGGTTCTTCCAGAACCGGCTGGGCAAATGCCCTTCCATCACCTTGGGGTTCAACCGTGCCGGGTTGAAGATGTGGCTGTAATAGGTCAGCCACATCGCGCTATGGGGGTCCTCGACATTCTGCGCCAACTGCCGCCACGCCTCGGGGCACTCACGCTGGTGGATCAACTGCTCGCCATCGTAGTAAACCCCATCCAACGGTGTGGCGATCATCCAGCGATGACGGCCCATGCGCCCGATAAAATGTTGGCTGGCGGATTTCAGGATGTCATGGGCCGGTTCATGCCAGGCCACGTATTCCGGCAGTTCCGGCCCCGCTCCCGCCGGCAGCGCGATAAACCGCACAAATGCATGCAGGTGATGCGCCTCGCGGCTGACCTGCTTGATCCGCCGCTGCAACTCGCTGCCCAGCTTGTCCCCGGCCAGCATCGCGGTGCGGTCGCCATGGCTGACGCGCCACAGCACCTCATACAGCAGGCTCCAGCGTTGGTCGCCGTGGTAGCAGGCAGCCGATTCCAGCAGTTCCAGCAGGGCCTTGGGCACTCGCGTCTGGAAAGGCCCGGGCGCCTCGGGAATCGACTGGTCAGTGGCAAACAGGTCCGCCACCTCCGCCTCGCCCCAGCTCACCTGACTGGGGTCGACCTGATGGCTGAGCAGCCAGCGTGCCTGGTCGCGCCAGGTGGCGAACAGGTTGTCGCATTCCAGGCTGATCACCCCCACAACCCCATCTGCTCAGGTTGCGGGCGGTCGCGCAGTTGCTCGCGCAGCAGCACGCTGGTGCTGTCGGCCTGTTGCGGATGGTAGTCGCTGGTGATGAAAAACGGCTTGGCCTTGGCCAGCACGCAGCGCATGCGCGCCAGGTCTTCGAAGCGGATCTTGCGTTCGCGACGCAGGTCCACCAGGCGCTGGGTGGTGCGCAGGCCAATGCCTGGAATGCGTGCGATCAAGGTCGGTTCGGCGCGATTCAGGTCCAGAGGGAACACATCGCGGTTGTCCAGGGCCCAGGCCAGCTTGGGGTCGATGTCCAGGTCCAGGTGGCCGGGGCCTTTGAACAGCTCATTGGCGTTGAACCCATAGCTGCGCAACAGGAAATCGGCCTGGTACAAGCGGTGCTCGCGCATCAGCGGCGGCGCGGCCAGGGGCACGCTTTTCGGGCTGTTGGGGATGGGGCTGAACGCCGAGTAATACACGCGATGGTGCTGTCATCGGTGTCGTCGGCGCCGACGATCAGTTGCGTGCTCTGCCCGGCCGGGGCAAAACGCGGTGCACGCGGTTCGTTACGGACCGTCTGCTCGCCAGTGTAGATGGTCTGCATGGCCTGCTTGATCGAGCCGATCTTTTTTTCCGGCGCCAGGGTCTGCAGGCTGGCCTCGGTGGGCAGTTCGATGTTCACGCTCAGCCGGTCGGCATAGCGCCCGGCCTCGGCGATCAGCGCCGGGTCCGCGTCGGGAATGGTCTTGAGGTGGATATAGCCGCGAAAGTCGTGCTCTTCGCGCAGCAGCTTGGCCACGCGCACCAACTGCTCCATGGTGTAGTCGGACGAACGGATGATGCCGGAGCTGAGAAACAGCCCGCTGACGCAATTGCGCCGATAGAAATCCAGGGTCAGGGTCACCACCTCCTCCGGGCTGAACCGTGCGCGGGGCACGTCGCTGGAGCGGCGGTTGACGCAGTACTGGCAGTCGTAGAGACAGAAGTTGGTGAGCAGCACCTTGAGCAACGACACGCAACGCCCGTCCGGCGTATAGCTGTGGCAGATGCCCATGCCATCGGTGGAACCCAGCCCCGTCTTGCCCTCGGAACTGCGCTTGGGCGCGCCACTGCTGGCGCAGGACGCGTCGTACTTGGCGGCGTCGGCGAGAATGCTGAGTTTTTCGATCAACTGCATGGAGGGCTACCGATACTGGTTTTTTGTACAGTATCAGGCAGCCCTCCCGGTCACAAGCGCAGTTGGTCAGCTGGCGGTGGCAAGCAACCGGTCCTGCACCGAGCGCCCCTTGCCGCGCCCACGGTCCAGGGCATACAACGACGCCGCAATTTCATCGGCGCGGATCGGCAGCACCGACAGCAAGGTGTCGCTCAAACCGTGGCTGGCCTGGCTGAACCCCTGGATGTAGATGCCGGCGTTGCAACGCTCGTCGGTGACGATGCGGTAGTCGCGCGCCACGTCGAAGTCGCCCAGGTAGTCTTCCAGCGGCGCGAGCAAGGCGCGGTGCGTCTGGCGCTCGTAGCCGGTGGCCAGGATCACCGCGTCGTAATGGTTGAGGCTGGTTTCGCCGTTGGCGTTGTTGCGCAGCGCCAACTCGATGCCCAGCGGGCCCGGCGTAGCCTTCTCGACCACGGTCATGGTGCGGAACGCCTGACGGGCGATGCCGGAAACTTTCTGGCGGTAGAAAATGCCGTAGATGCGCTCGATCAGGTCCAGGTCCACCACCGAATAGTTGGTGTTCTGGTACTCGGCCACCAGGCGCTCGCGCTCGGCGCCCTCCTGCTGGAACACCAGGTCGGTAAAGGCCGGCGAGAACACTTCGTTGACGAACGGGCTGTCATCGGCCGGCTTGAGCGCCGAGCCGCGCAGGATCATGTCGACCTGCACCGACGGGAAGCTGTCGTTCAGGTCGATAAAGGCTTCGGCCGCACTCTGGCCGCCGCCGATGATGGCGATGCGCATGGCCTTGCCGTCGACACACGGCTGGCTGGCCATGCGCTCCAGGTATTGGGAATGGTGGAACACCCGGCTGTCGCCTTTGAGCGCGTTGAACGCCTCAGGAATACGTGGCGTGCCACCGGCGCTGACCACCACCGAACGAGTGGTGCGCACATGCTGCTCGCCCAGTGCATCGCGGGAGATCACGCGCAGGGCTTCGACCTGCTGCTGGTGCAGGATCGGCTCGATGGCCAGCACCTCCTCGCCGTAGCGCGCCTGGGCCTGGAACTGGCCGGCGACCCAGCGCAGGTAATCGTTGTACTCCATGCGGCACGGGTAGAAGGTGCCCAGGTTGATGAACTCCACCAGGCGGTCGTGGGCTTTCAGGTAATTGACGAAGGAGTACGGACTGGTGGGGTTGCGCAGGGTCACCAGATCCTTGAGGAACGAGATCTGCAGCTCGCTCTGGGTGACCAGGGTATTGCCGTGCCAGCGGTAGTCGGCCTGTTTGTCCAGGAACAGTACGTCCAGTTTGCCCTGGGCCTTTTCGCGCTCCTGCAGGGCGATGGCCAGCGCCAGGTTCGAAGGGCCGAAACCGATACCGATCAGGTCGTGAACCGCGGGCGAAGCAATTGCCTGTGTCATTCCAGTGTCCTCTGGATAAGCCCCTTGGCGGTGGGGCGGGAATACCTTTCAAGGCCTGCACATCAGGCCGTGTGTTGATAGGAAACGAGGACAGTGAAATAAAATTTAACTGATCAGTGATCAGTGCGCTTCCCACTCGCGCATGCGCACCCGGCAGTGCTTCATGGCGTTGACGATGTGTTTTTCCACCAACGCGCGGGAAATGCACAGGCGTTCGGCAATCTGCAGGTGGGTCAGGCCGTCGAGCTTGCGCAGCAGGAAGCTGTCGCGACAGGCCGGCGGCAACTCGGCCAGGGCGCGTTCGAGCAGTTCCAGGCGCTGGCCGTGGTCGTGGGTGGTGTGCGGCGAACTGCTGGCAAAGCGTTCTTCGGCATCGAGTACGTCCAGCGGTTCGACCTGGCGCAAGGCATTGCGCCGGTGGCCGTCAATCACCAGGTTAAGCGCGGTGCGGTACAAAAAGGCACGGGGTTGTTCGATGGGGGTGTCGCTGGAACGTTCCAGCACCCGGACATACGCGTCATGCACCACATCCTCGGCCACCTGACGGTTGCCCAGCTTGGCGTTGAGGAAACACACCAGCTCGCGATAGTAGTTTTCCAACATGACTCCCGGCCGCGGGGTGGCGGCATTAGGTCCCCGGGTGCAAAAAAGACAGCGTTCAGGTGATGGCAGTTTGAGTGTGTGCAATTTATAGTAATTCTCATCTACTTTTAAAGCAGACTCGCATCAACGGACGATTTTTTTCTTCAAGGGAGCTGTAACTGCTTATGTAACCGCCTAAATCCCCGCGCAATTCTCTCGTTTACTTGTCAGCTCCCCGCAACTGCGGTCCGAACTTTCCTGGCTGGAAACCCACGCATGAAACGCCCTCGACCTGCCCGACGCGCCTTGCTCGTTATCGCGTGCCTGATCCCCATTATCGCCGTCGCGGCCTGGCAGGTGCTGCCGCCGGGGCGTGACACCCTCACCACCGTCACCGTCACCCGCGGCAATATCGAAAACAGCGTGACCGCCCTGGGCACCCTGCAACCGCGTCGTTATGTGGACGTGGGCGCCCAGGCATCGGGGCAGATCCGCAAGATCCACGTCGAGGCCGGCGACCAGGTGCAGGAAGGCCAACTGCTGGTGGAGATCGACCCGTCCACGCAGAAGGCCAAGCTCGACGCCAGCCGCTACGCCATCGAAAACCTCAAGGCCCAGTTGCAGGAGCAAAAGGCCCAGCACGAACTGGCGCGCCAGAAATACCAGCGCCAGCAGCGCCTGGTCGCCGGCAACGCCACCCGCGAGGAAGACGTACAAACCGCCAAGGCGGAACTGAGCGCCACCCAGGCCCGGGTCGATATGTTCCAGGCGCAGATCCTGCAAGCCCAGGCCAGCCTGCGCAGTGATGAAGCCGAGTTGGGCTACACGCGGATTTATGCGCCGATGACCGGCACCGTGGTCGCGGTGGACGCGCGGGTCGGCCAGACCCTCAACGCACAGCAGCAGACACCGTTGATCCTGCGGATCGCCAAGCTGTCGCCGATGACCGTCTGGGCGGAAGTCTCGGAAGCGGATATCGGCCACGTCGAACCGGGCATGACCGCCTATTTCACCACCCTGAGCGGCGGCAACCGGCGCTGGACCAGCACCGTGCGGCAGATCCTGCCGATCCCGCCCAAGCCGTTGAACGAAACCCAGGGCAGCGGCAGCCCCAACAGTTCGAATAAAAGCGGCAGCGGCCGCGTGGTGCTGTACACCGTGTTGCTGGATGTGGACAACAGCGACAACGCGTTGATGGCGGAAATGACCGCCCAGGTATTTTTCGTCGCCAGCCAGGTCCAGGATGCGCTGACGGCGCCGATCGCTGCGCTACAGGGCACGGCCAACGCCAACCAGCAGATCGCCCGGGTGGTGGGCAAGAACGGCCGTATCGAGCAGCGCCAGGTGCAGGTCGGCATCAGCGACCGCCTGCGCGTGCAGGTACTCGACGGCCTGAACGAAGGTGATCAACTGCTGGTCGGCCCGGCCGACGGCAACGGGGGTTGAGGTGAACACGCCCCTGATCGAACTCAAGGACATCCGCAAGTCCTACGGCGGCGGCGACAGCCCGCAGGTCGACGTGTTGCGCGGCATCGACCTGGCGATCCATGCCGGGGAATTCGTCGCCATCGTCGGTGCCTCCGGCTCCGGCAAGTCCACGTTGATGAACATCCTCGGTTGCCTTGACCGCCCCAGCACCGGCGACTACCTGTTCGCCGGGGAAAACGTCGCGCACCTGGACAGCGACGAACTGGCCTGGCTGCGCCGCGAAGCCTTTGGTTTTGTGTTCCAGGGCTACCACCTGATCCCCTCGGGCACGGCCCAGGAAAACGTCGAGATGCCGGCCATCTACGCCGGTATCAGCGCCGCCGAACGCCATGCCCGCGCCAACGCCCTGCTCACCCGCCTGGGCCTGGCCGAGCGCACCGGCAACCGTCCGCACCAACTGTCCGGCGGTCAGCAGCAGCGAGTGTCCATCGCCCGTGCGTTGATGAACGGCGGCCATATCATCCTCGCCGACGAACCCACCGGCGCCCTCGACAGCCACAGCGGCGCCGAGGTCATGACCCTGCTGGACGAACTGGCCAGCCAGGGCCACGTAGTGATCCTGATCACCCACGACCGCGAAGTGGCTGCGCGGGCCAACCGCATCATCGAAATTCGCGATGGCTTGATCATCAGTGACTCGGCCAACGACAGCGACACCAGGCCCGTAGCCACCACCGGCGCCCTGCAAGCCGTGGACCTGCGCCAGCGCCTGGCCGAAGGCGCCGAGCACAACGGCGCCTGGAAAGCCGAACTGGTGGACGCGGTGCAAGCTGCCTGGCGTGTGATGTGGATCAACCGCTTCCGTACCGCGCTGACCCTGCTGGGCATCATCATCGGCGTGGCGTCGGTGGTGGTGATGCTGGCAGTGGGCGAAGGCAGCAAGCGCCAGGTCATGGCGCAGATGGGCGCGTTCGGCTCCAACATCATCTACCTCAGCGGTTCATCGCCGAATCCGCGCACGCCGCTGGGGATCGTGACGCTCGATGACGTGCATGCGCTGGCGGCCCTGCCGCAGGTGCAGCGCATCATGCCGGTCAACGGCAACGAAGCCGGGGTGCGTTTCGGCAATGTCGACTACATGGCTTACGTGGGCGGCAACGACACCAACTTCCCGGAGATTTTCAATTGGCCGGTGGTCGAGGGCAATTATTTCACTGCCGCCGACGAGCGTGCCGCTGCCACCGTGGCGGTAATTGGTCATCGTGTGCGTGAGAAGCTGTTCAAGGGTGAGGTCGACCCCATCGGCCAGTACATCCTGATTGAAAACGTGCCATTCCAGGTGATCGGCGTGCTGGCGGAAAAAGGCGCCAGCTCCGGCAACAAGGACAGCGACGATCGCGTTGCCATCCCTTACACCGCCGCCAGCGTGCGCCTGTTCGGCAGCTACAACCCCGAGTATGTGGTGATCGCCGCGGCGGACGCGCGCAAGGTCCGCGAGGCCGAGGTGGCCATCGACCAGTTGATGCAAAAACTGCACAACGGCAAGCGCGACTATGAGCTGACCAACAACGCCGCGATGATCCAGGCCGAGGCGCGCACGCAGAACACACTGTCGCTGATGCTCGGTTCGATTGCCGCGATTTCCCTGTTGGTGGGCGGCATCGGCGTGATGAACATCATGTTGATGACTGTACGCGAGCGTACCCGTGAAATCGGTATCCGCATGGCCACCGGCGCACGCCAGCGCGACATCCTGCGTCAGTTCCTCACCGAAGCGGTGATGCTTTCGGTGGTCGGCGGCCTGTGCGGCATCGCCCTCGCGCTGTTGGTGGGCGGCGTGCTGGTGCTCGCCAAGGTGGCGGTGCAGTTTTCCCTGGTGGCGGTGTTCGGTGCATTCGGTTGCGCCCTTGTCACCGGCGTCGTATTCGGCTTTATGCCGGCCCGTAAAGCTGCCCGGCTCGATCCGGTTAAGGCGTTGACCAGTGAATAAACGATCCCTTTACCTGCCCGGCCTCTGCGTATTGCTCAGCGCCTGCACCGGCAACCCGCCTGCCATCGACAGCGGCATTGCACCGCCGGCTGCCTGGCAATATGCCGAGCGCAGCGCCGCCCAGGCCACCCAGCAGCAATGGTGGACCCAGTTCGGCAGCCCGCAGCTCAATCGCCTGGTCGACCAGGCCCGCCGGGACAGCTTCGACGTGGCCGCCGCCACGGCCCGCGTGCGCCAGGCCCAGGCCAGCGCAGTGATCGCCGGCGCGCCGCTGCTGCCGGAGGTGAAATTCAACCTCGCCACCAGCCGCCAGAAATTGCTGCGCGGCCCGGGTGGCCCGGACCTGGACGCAACACGCAGCGATGATACCGTCGATAACTACAGCGCCAACCTCACCGCCAGTTACGAAGTGGACTTCTGGGGTGGCCGCGCCGCCGCCCGCGACAGCGCCTTACAGAGTCTGCGCGCCAGCGCGTTCGACCAGGCCACGGTGGAACTGACCCTGCTCAGCAGCGTCGCCGACCGCTACGCGCAAACCCTGGCCGCCCGGCAGCGCGTGCAGATTGCCGAGCTGAACCTGGCCAATGCGCGCAACGTGCTCGCGCTGGTGCAGACCCGCTATGACGCCGGCTCCGCCACCGCGCTGGAACTGGCCCAGCAAAAAAGCCTGGTGGCCAGCCAGCAACGCCAATTGCCGCTGATCCAGCAACAGAGCGAAGAATCGCGGATCACCCTGGCCGCCCTGCTCGGCCAGCCGGTACAAGGCCTGGACCTGGGCTCCGAGAGCTTCCAGGCGCTGACCTGGCCAACCATCGGCGCGGGCATGCCCAGCCAACTGCTCAGCCGCCGCCCCGACCTCGCCAAGGCCGAAGCACAACTGGCGGCGGCACAGGCCGACGTCACCGTGGCCCGCGCCGCCATGCTGCCTGCCATCACCCTGGGCGCAACCCTGGGCTCGGATGCCTACAAGGCCCTGGATATCCTGCGCAGCCCCTACTACACGCTGACCGCCGGCCTGGTCGGCCCGATCTTCAACAACGGCCGTTTAAGCGCTGAACGCGACAAGGCCCGCGCCCGCCAGGATGAACTGCTGCAAACCTATCGCGGCGCAATCATCAACGGTTTTGCCGATGTGGAAAAAGCCCTCAGCAGCATCACCCGCCTCGACCAGCAACGCGAATGGCAGCGTGAAGAACTGCAACAGGCGCAGACGGCGTTCCAGATTGCCGAAAGCCGCTACCAGGCCGGCGCCGAAGACCTGCTCACCGTGCTGGAAACCCAGCGCACCCTGTACGCGGCCCAGGACCAGAACGTGCAACTGCGCTTGTCACGCCTACAGGCCAGTATCGCCCTGTACAAAGCACTGGGTGGTGGCTGGCAGACAGAGATCCGATAAACAAAACTCCAATTTCATACAACAGACGTTCTTTCAGCCTACATTCTTCGACCCAAGGTCCTTGGTAAAAAAGCCGCTATCACACGGTTGCCCGGGACCTCTCGATGACTGCTGCAAAACACCTGACGGGCGCCTGCCTCTGGCTGATGGCAAACCTTGCTACAGCCCAGCCGTTGATCCCCCCCACTGCCATCGACTGGTTGCTGGACTGTCCCCTGCCCTCCGTTGAACGCCTGGACCCTGCGGTACTGGAACGGACCCAATGCGGCACCGTGAGCGTACCGCGCAATCATGCCGCACCCCGCCAGGGCAGGTTGCGCTTGTACGTAACCCGCGTCGGGGCCCGCGACCCGTTGAACCGTGAAGGCGTGATCATTGCCCAGGCCGGCGACGCGGCCAAGAAGACTCAGGTCGGCACCTTCGTCATCCACCTGGCCAGCCTGTGGGGCTCCCACTCCCACCCGGCCTATCGCCGGCTGGTCGACCGTTATGACGTCATCGAGCTCAGCACCCGCGACCTCAGTACCGACAATGGCATCGAGCAGGCGGCCCAGGACCTGGAGTTCGTACGTACCCAACTCGGTGAAGCTCAATTGCGCTACCTGGGCAATGCCGACAGCGCACGCCTGGGCAACCGCTACGCCACGCTGTTCCCCGAGCGGGTCACGCGCATGGTACTGGTCAACGCGCACGCGAGCGAAATGGCGGCACCCTTCGTTGAACAACTGCGCCTGAAAGACTCTTCCACACAGGACGCCAGCCGTTGCATCAACCGCTGGGTGGGCGACTTCCTGATCTACGGCAAGCAACCACCCCGGGCCACCCGCTGCCTGGATTCCGCCGAAGGACAGTAACCCTCGTTTGCGACCTGTTGTCCTCAAAAACGACACCTGGCGTTGACGTTGGGGGTCGATCGTTATTAAGTGCTATTTATCCGCATTAATACGATAAATCGAACCCATGCTAAGCCGCCCGTTACGACGCAAACGCCAGAAGCTGTCCGATGTGATTGTCGAGTCGGTCAAGCGCTCAATCGTCACCGACGCCTTGAAGCCCGGCGACCGCCTGCCCACCGAGCGTGAGCTGATGGAAAGCTTCCAGTGCTCCAAGGGCTCTGCCCGCGAAGCACTCAAGGCCCTGGAAGTGGAAGGCCTGGTGAGCACCCGCACCGGCCCCAGCGGTGGCGCCTACCTGAACCAGGCCGGCACCGAACCGGCCAGCCGCGCATTGCGCAACTACCTGCACTTCCAGCACCTGGATGGCGAACAGGTGTACCAACTGCGCAAAGTCATCGAAGTGGAACTGGCGGTGTCGGTGCTCGGGCGCCTCAGCGAAGACGACTACCAGGCCCTGCAAGACAACGTGGACTTCTGCAGCGCCCCGGAAGACAGCGAAGCCGGCCAGCGCGAACAACGCCTGGCGGAGCTGGAGTTCCACAACCTGCTGGCCAAGGCCTGCCCCAACCCGCTGCTGAGTTTCATGGCGCAGTTTCTCAACGACCTGCTGCGCGACCTGGTGGTGCTGAAAAAAGCCTACAAGCCCAAGCGCAAGCAGTTCGACGCGGCCAACCTGGATTATCACAAGCAGTTGCTGATCGCCTTTCGTGCCGGGGATGAAAGCGCGGTACGCAGCTTGATGCATGAACACATGTGCGATGCCGAACACCACATGACCGCCCTTGAAGGCCAAGTCAGCCCGCATTTTCTACTGGAGTTCGATCACTCTTAAAGAACACCACAGACCCCATGTGGGCAGCATTTCAACCACACATCGTTTCATCCAATAACAGGCCTGCCCACAGGCCCTTGCTCCACCGTATCGCCATTGCCACTCCTGCCAATAACTAAACCAGGGAGTCACCCCATGCAGCGTCGTACGTTGTTGAAAGCCAGTCTCACCGCCGCAGCCGCCCTCAGCCTCCCGCTGAGCGTGCGCTCGGCATTCGCCGCCGAGCCCTTTACCTTTTACGGCCTCAAGTCCATGTCTGGCGCGTTTGCCAGCTATGGCAAGTTTGCCGACATGGGTTCGCGCCTGGCGGTGGAGCAGCACCCGGAGGTGCTGGGTCGCCCGTTGAACTACAAGGTTATCGACACCGAAGGCAACGCCGGCAAGGCGGTGCGCAAGGTCCAGGAAGCCATCCAGCAGGACGGCGCGCGGTTCTTCCAGGGGTGCACCTTGTCCTCGTCGGCACTGGCGGTGGCCAAGGAAGTCGACAAGGTCGGCGGCGTGTTCATGACCCCGGTGGGCGCCGATGAAGTCACCGGCAAGGACTGCAACAAGGCGACGTTCCGCTGGTCCGTGCCCACCTACGGCGCAATCCGCGAAACCATGGTGCCGCTGATCAAACTGCTGCCCGACGCCAAGCGCTGGTACACCATCACCCCGCAATACGTGTTCGGCGAAGCCCTGCTCGAAGGCGCCAAAAACGTGCTCAAGGAACACGGCCTGGAACACGTCGGCAACAGCTACCACTCGCTGCAGGAACAGGAATTTTCCGGCTACCTGACCAACGCCATCTCGACCAGACCCGACGTGCTGGTGCTGCTCAACTTCGGCAGCCAGTCGTCCAACACCCTGCGCCAGGCGGTCAACTTCGGCATCAAGGAGCGCATGAAAGTGCTGCTGGTGTGGTCCGCCGGACTCGACCAATTCCAGGAACTGGGCAGCGATGTACTCGAGGGCGTGTACCTTGGCGCACAGTACTGGCACCAGGTCGACACCCCGCTCAACCGTGAACTGGTCAAGCTGACCCAGGCCAAGTACGGCATCAACCCCACCTACCCGCTGGCCGCCGACTACATCAGCACCAGGGTCATGCTCGAAACCATCATCGCCACCGGCAGCTTCGACGGGCCGACCGTGGCCAAGGCCATGCAGGGCCTGAGTTTCGAAGGGCCCACCGGCAAGGAATCGATCCGCGCCGGCGACCACCAGGTGATCAAGGACTACTACCTGCTGATCGGCAAGGCCAGCAGCGAGATGGCCGACAAGGACGACCTGGCCAAGGTGCTCAGCGCCGGCCAATCGTTCCCGCCGGTGGACGCCACGGGCTGCACGCTCGGCTGATCCCCTGAATTTTGTAGCGCAGGGCCGCGCAAGCGGCGTCCTGCCGAGGGTTCCTGCATGCTTAATCTTTACCTGTTCCAGATCCTCAACGGCCTTGGGCTGGGGATGATCTACTTCCTCATTGCGGTCGGGCTGACGATCATTTTCGGCCTGCTCAACTTCGTCAACTTCGCCCACGGCGCGTTCTTTCTGCTGGGTGCCTACATCTGCTACACCGCCGTGAGCCTCACCGGCAACTTCTGGCTGGCGTTGCTGATCGCGCCACTGGTGGTGGCTGCACTGGCCTGGGTGATCGAGCGCCTGTTGATTCAGCGGATCTACCACTTGCCGCACATGTTCCAGATCCTGGTGACCCTGGGGATTGCACTGATCATCCAGGAGGCCAGCGTGATGATCTGGGGTCCGGTGGGCAAGAGCGTCGCGGTACCGGAACTGCTGCGCGGCGTGCTGGTGGTGGGTGACTTCGTGTACCCCTACTACCGCCTGTTCCTCATTGTGTTTTCCGGGCTGGTCGGCCTGGGCCTGTGGTTGCTGCTGGAACGCACGCGCTTCGGTGCCCTGGTGCGCGCTGGCAGTGAAAGCACCGAAACCGTGTCGCTGCTGGGCACCAATATTTTCCGCCTGTTCTCCATGACCTTCGCCCTCGGCGTGGCCCTGGCCGGCGTCGCCGGTGTGCTGTTCGCACCGTTGCGCGGCGCGCAGCCCTTTGTCGGCCCGGAGATCCTCGGCGTGGCCTTCGTGGTGGTGGTGATCGGCGGCATGGGCTCTTTCAGCGGTGCGCTGGTCGGCGGTTTGCTGGTGGGCGTGGTGCAAAGCCTGATGACCACACTCTGGCCCCAGGGTGCGAGCCTGATGATCTACGGCGCGATGGCCGTGGTGATTCTGATCCGTCCCTACGGCCTGTTCGGGAGAGCCTGACATGAGCGAGAAAAATCCCCTGCCGTTTGCCAAGACGCAATCGCGCGCAATGCTGCTGTGGGTGTTGGCAGTCTTGATCGGCCTGCCGCTGATCTTGCCATCGGCGACCCTGGCCACCGAGATCCTGATCTTTGCCATGGCCGCCCTGGCCTGCAACCTGTTGCTGGGCTACACCGGGCTGCTGTCGTTCGGCCAAGGCATCTTCTTCGGGGCCGGCGCGTACTGTGCGGCGCTGCTGATGATCCACCTGCAACTGGGCCTGTTCACCGCGTTGCTCGGCGCCGCCATTGCGGGTGGGTTCCTGGCCTTGCTGGTGGGTGCCCTGGCGATCCGGCGTACCGGTATCTATTTCGTGATGCTGACCCTGGCGTTCAGCCAGATGGCGTATTTTGTCGCCTACACCCTCAGCGACTGGACCGGCGGCGACAACGGCCTGCTCAGCGTGCCGCGCCCGGAAATCCGCCTCGGCGACACCGTGCTGCTGTCCCTGGCCGATGCCCGCGCGTTCTACGGTTTTGTCGCGGTGCTGTTCCTGCTGATCTTCATCGGTGCGCGCCGGGTCATCGCCTCGCCGTTCGGCAGCACGCTGATGGCGATCCGCGAAAACGAAACCCGCGCCTCGGCCATCGGCTACGACACGCGGCACTTCAAGATCCTGGTGTTCGTGCTGTCCGGCGCCGTCACCGGGATTGCCGGGGCGTTGTACGCCATGCTGCTGCACTTTGTGCCGCTGTCGAACATCGACCTGGCGATGTCCGAGAACATCCTGATCATGACCATCGTCGGCGGCACCGGCTCGCTGTTTGGCTCGTTGCTGGGCGCCGGTTCCATCGTGCTGCTCGGGGATTTCCTCTCCGACCTGTGGCCGCGCTGGCTGATGCTGCTGGGGGTGATCCTGATCCTGGTGGTGATCTTCATGCGCGGTGGTTTGTGGGGCGGCCTGGCGTCGCTGTTCGAGAAGGTACGCGGCAGCCGCAAGAACGTGGTTATCGCCAAGGAGGAAGGGCTATGAGCATCCTGCTGGAAACCCAGGACCTGGAACTGGCCTACGGCGCGTTCCACGCAGTGAATGGCGTCAACCTCAAGGTCGAGGCCGGCACCATCCACACCATCATCGGCCCCAACGGTGCCGGCAAGACCAGCCTGTTCCACTGCCTCACCGGCGAGCGCCAGGCCACCGCTGGAGCAATTCATTTCGACGGTAAAAACCTGATGCGCAAGCCCGCCCACGGCCGTGTGGGCCTGGGCATGGCGCGCTCGTTCCAGCTGACCAGCCTGTTCCAGAACCTCAGCGTGCGCGAGAACCTGCGCCTGGCCGCTCAGGGCCGTGACGGCGCACGTGCCCTCAACTTCTGGCGTCGCGTGGACAGCCAGCGCGAACACCTGGAGATGGCCGACCAGGTGCTCGAACGCCTGCAACTCACCGCCCGCGCCGACACCCTGGCCGGCGAGTTGTCCCACGGCCAGCAACGGGTACTGGAGGTGGGCATGTCGATCTGCTCCAAGCCGAAACTGTTGATGCTGGATGAGCCCACCTCGGGCATGGGCATCGACGATATCCCGATCATGACTCAGTTGATCAGCGACCTTGGCCGCGATCACACAGTACTGCTGATCGAACACAACATGAGCATTGTCATGTCCATCAGCCAACGCATCACGGTGATGAGCCACGGCCAGATCCTGGTGGAAGGCACGCCGGAATTCGTGCGCGCCGATGAACGTGTGCGCACCGCATACCTTGGGGAGGCTGCCTGATGCTGATCGTCGAGAATATCCATTCCTACTACGACAAGAGCCACGTGCTGGAAGGCGTGTCGCTGACCGTCAACCCCGGCGAACTGGTAACGCTGCTGGGGCGCAATGGCGCCGGCAAGACCACCACCCTGCGCAGCATCCTCGGCATCATCTGCCCGCGCCAGGGCCAGATCCACTTCAACGGCCAGGCGCTGGTCGGGCAGAAGATCTTCGAAATCGCCCGTCAGGGTTTGGCATTGGTCCCGGAGAACCGTGGGATTTTCCGCTTGCTCACCGTCGAGGAAAACCTGCGCATCGCCGCACGCAAGACCAGTCGCTGGCAGCTCGAAGACGTGTACGCCATGTTCCCGCGCCTCAAGGAGCGCCGCAAAAACGCCGGCCACGCGCTGTCCGGCGGCGAGCAGCAGATGCTCGCCATCGCCCGCGCCCTGCTCAACGACCCCAAGCTGCTGATCCTCGATGAACCCACCGAAGGCCTGGCCCCGGTGATCGTCGACGAACTGGTGAAAATCCTGCGCAAGGTCAAGGACGACGGCCTGCCGGTGCTGCTGGTGGAACAGAACCTGATGGTCTGCGACAAGCTCGCCGACCGCCATTACGTGCTTGAACAGGGCCGCGTCGTATACGCAGGCAGCGCCGAAGCCTTCCGCGCCGACCCGACGATCAAAAACCGTTATTTGGCCCTGAGTGCCTGACCGGAGATTGCAGATGAACAGTTTTGCGCAACCGCTCCAGAGCAACGCCCTATTGATCAACCGCGACCGCCTGTGGCAATCGCTGATGGATTTGGCCAGACTGGGCGCCACGGTAAAAGGCGGCGTGTGCCGCCTCGCCCTCACCGACCTCGACCGCCAGGCCCGTGACCTGTTTGTGCAATGGTGCGAGGATGCCGGGTGCAGCGTCAGTGTCGACGCCATCGGCAATATCTTTGCCCGCCGCGCCGGGCGCAACCCCGCCCTGCCCCCGGTGATGACCGGTAGCCATATCGACACCCAACCCACTGGCGGCAAGTTCGACGGCTGCTACGGGGTGATGGCCGGGCTGGAAGTGATCCGCACCCTCAATGACCTGGACATCGAAACCCAAGCGCCGATTGAAGTGGTGGTGTGGACCAACGAAGAAGGCTCGCGTTTTCCGCCGTGCATGATGGGCTCCGGGGTGTTTGCCGGGAAGTTCGACTTGCAGGACACCCTCGACAAAGTCGACGACCAGGGCCTGTCGGTGGGCGCCGAATTGCAGCGTATCGGCTATGCCGGCTCGCGCACCGTACTCGGCCACCCGGTGGGCGTGTATTTCGAGGCGCATATCGAACAGGGCCCGGTGCTGGAAGACCAGACCACCACCATTGGCGTGGTCATGGGGTGCCTGGGGCAGAAATGGTTCGACCTGACCTTGACCGGCGTCGAAGCCCACGCCGGCCCGACGCCGATGCACCTGCGCAAGGACGCCCTGGTCGGCGCCGCCGAGGTGGTCAGCGCGGTCAACCGCATCGCCCATCAACAGCAGCCCCACGCCTGCGGCACGGTGGGTTGCCTGAGCCTGCACCCCGGCTCGCGCAACGTGATTCCCGGCCAGGTGCACATGACCATCGACCTGCGCCACCTGCACGCGGACAAGCTGCAAGCCATGGTCGATGAAGTGCGCGGCGTGATAGAAGCCACTGCCCAGCGACACGGCCTGACCTTTGAGCTGACGCCTACCGCCGACTTTCCACCGCTGGACTTCGCCCCGGCCTGCGTCAATGCGGTGCGTGACGGCGCCGAAGCCTTGGGCCTGAGCCATATGGACATCGTCAGCGGGGCCGGGCACGACGCGATTTTTGTCGCCGAACTCGGCCCGGCCGGCATGATCTTTGTGCCGTGCGAAGGCGGCATCAGCCATAACGAAATCGAAAACGCCGCGCCGGACGACCTGGCAGCTGGCTGCGCGGTATTGCTGCGCGCCATGGTCAATGCGGCACAGGGGGACGTGGCATGAGCGACATCGGCCAACTGACAGCGGTGCAACTGCTGCAGCATTTTCGCGACCAGACCTTGTCGCCGGTGGAAGTCACCGAGGACGCTTTGTTGCGCATCGAGCGCTACAACCCGGTGGTGAACGCCTATTGCCACGTCGACCCGGAAGGTGCGCTGAACGCCGCACGCGCCTCGGAACAACGCTGGCTCAAGGGCCAACCCTGCGGGCCGTTGGACGGTGTGCCGGCGTCGATCAAAGACCTGACGCTGACCATCGGCATGCCGACCCGCAAGGGCTCGCGCACCTCATCCGCCGAAGGGCCGTGGGACGTCGACGCGCCCTTCACAGCCTTTATGCGCAAGGCCGGCGCGGTGCTGCTGGGCAAGACCACCACCCCGGAATTCGGCTGGAAAGGCGTCACCGACAACCCGCTGTACGGCATCACCCGCAACCCGTGGGACACCCGCACCACGGCGGGCGGCTCGTCCGGCGGCGCGGGCGCAGCGGCGGCGTTGAACCTGGGCGTGTTGCACCAGGGCAGCGACGCCGGCGGCTCGATCCGCATTCCCTGCGCGTTTACCGGCACCTTCGGGATCAAGCCGACCTTCGGTTATGTGCCGCAGTGGCCGGCCAGCTCCATGACCATTCTGTCGCACCTGGGGCCGATGACCCGCACGGTGGAAGACAGTGTGCTGATGCTGCAAACCATCGCCCAGCCAGACCCACGGGATGGGTTGATCGGTGCTCCACGCACCACACCATGGCTGACGCCGGGTACGGATTTGAAAGGGTTGCGTGTGGCCTACAGTCCGAACTTCGGTTACGTGAAGGTCGACCCACAAGTGGCCAAGGTGGTCGCGGAGGCGGTGCGAGGCCTGGAACAACTGGGCGCCCATGTCGAGCAGATCGACCCCGGTTTCAGCGACCCGCTGGACGTCTTCAGCACCTTGTGGGCAGCCGGCGCGGCACGCCTGACCGGCGCCATGAGCGAGACACAAAAACAACTGCTGGACCCCGGACTGTCAAGGATTGCACAACGCGGCGAACAGTTGAGCCTGGACGACTTCAGCGCCGCCCTTGAAGCCCGCGCCGCATTGGTGGCGCGCATGGCCGCGTTCCATGAGCATTACGATGTGCTGGTGTCGCCGATGATGCCGATCACCGCATTCGAAGCCGGGCACGACGTACCGCCCGGCTCCGGCTTGCAGGCATGGACGCAGTGGACGCCCTTCACCTACCCGTTCAACCTGACCCAGCAACCGGCGGCATCGGTGCCGTGCGGGCTGGCGGCGAATGGCTTGCCGGTGGGCTTGCATGTGGTGGGGGCGCGGTTTGCCGATGAGCAGGTGTTGCGGGTGTGCCAGGCGTATGCAAAGGCATTCCCGACCAACCACCTGCAAGCGCCAATCATCAGAACAGCGTAGCACCCCATGTGGGAGGGGGTACACGCCGATGGTCCTGGCCCTATCTGGCTGAGGACGAACACTGCAACTGTGGGTACTTTTCGCCAGTTCTACCTGAAGACCTTGGGAGCAAGCCCCCTCCCACAGTTTCAACCCCATTCCATTACACTGTCCCCCATTCATCCCCGGGGGCTTCATGGACATCGAACTGGCACGCACCTTCCTCGAAATCACCCGCTGCGGCAGCCTCGCCGCAGCGGCCGAGAAACTGCACGTCACCCAGACCGCCATCACCGCACGGGTCAAGAGCCTGGAAAGCCAATTGGGCAGCACGCTGTTCATCCGCAACCGCGCCGGCGCCAGGCTGACCGCCGACGGCGAGGCCTTCGTGGTGTACGCCAACCAGTTGCTGCAAACCTGGGAAGCGGCCAAACGCGACCTGCCGTTGCCCGATGGCTATCGCAACGTGCTGCACATCGGCGGCGAGGTCAGCCTGTGCAACCCGTTGATGCTCGGCTGGGCCCAGGCCCTGCGCCAGAACATCCCCGGCCATGCCCTGCGCACCGAAATCCGCGAAGGCGAATACCTGCTGCGCCAACTGGAGCTGGGTGTGCTGGACGCCGCGCTGGTGTTCCAGCCGCAATACTGGCCGGGCTTGCAGGTGGAGCAGGTGCTGGAGGAAAAACTGATCCTGGTGCAGCTGGTGAGCAACCCGGCGCCCTATGTGTACATCGATTGGGGACCCGGCTTTCGTCAACAACACGACGCCGCCCTACCCGACAAGGCCCGCGCCGCGCTGAGTTTCAACCTGGGGCCGCTGGCGTTGCAGTACATCCTGGAAAATGGCGGCGCCGGTTATTTCCGCACCCGCGTGGTGCAGAGCTACCTGGACAGCGGCGTGATGCAACGCGTGCCCAAGGCGCCGGAGTTCAGCTTCCCCACGTACCTGGTGTATTCACGGGCGCGGGATTCGGCGGTGTTGCAACAGGCACTGGCGTTGCTGCGCGAGGTGGTCAAGGCCGAAAGCGACTGGTCGCAGCGCTGGGACCCGCTGATTTGAAGCAACAATATCCGCCGCGCATGCTAGCCTGCGGGTGTTTCCTTTTGCAGCCTTACCGATGAACAAGAAAAAGTCCGTCACCATCAGCGACATCGCCAAACAGGTCGGCATGACCACCATCACGGTGTCCCGGGCGCTGAGCAAACCTGACCTGGTCAAGCCGGCCACCCTGGCGCGCATCCTCGAAGTAGCGCGGGAGCTGGACTATGTGCCCAACGCATTCGCCCGCGGCCTCAAGCGCAGCGAAAGCCTAATCATCGGCGTGATCACCGCCTCGGTGGACAACCCGTTCTACAGCGAAATGATCAAGGCAATTTCCCGCGAGGCCAAGCAGCACGGCTACACCATCATGCTGGTGGACACCGATGAGCTGGAAGAACTGGAAAGCAAGGCCGTGGACACCCTGTTGGGCTACCGCGTGGCGGGGATCATCCTGTCGCCGGTCTCGGATGAGCCGGGCTACCAGCCCGACTACCTGGAACGCCTGGCCAACGGCAAGACCCCGGTGGTGCTGCTCGACCGCACGATCCACGACAGTCCGTTCAGCCGCGTGGTGCTCGACAACTACCACAGCGGCATCCAGGCCGCGCACTACCTGCTGCGCCAGACGCCCGACCTCAGGCGCCTGCTGGTGCTGACCGGCCCCGAACATTCACGCATCACCGTCGAGCGCCTCAAAGGCCTGCGTGAAGTGCTGGCCGAACACCCGCAGGTGCAGGTCGAAGTGCAGGCCGGCGACTACACGCTGATGCCGTCCTACCTGCACACCCTCGACTACCTGGCCGAACACTCGGCGCCGGACGCGATCATGGGGTTCAACCAGTTGATCACCCTCGGCGCCCTGCGTGCGCTGCGCATGCACAATATCCCCCACGACAGCCTGACCATCTGCGGCATCGACCGCCTGCCCTTCGCCGATATCTTCGGCGTGCCCATCGCCTGCGTGGCCCATGATGCGTCGCTGGCCGGCAGCAGCGCGGTACGCCTGCTGCTTGACCGTCTCGAAGACCCGGGCAAGCCCCGGGACAAGGTGGTCATCGCCGGCCAGTTGGAAAACGGCTAGCGGCTGGTATAGCCGCCGTCGATGGGCAGGCTGACGCCGCTGATCATGCTGGCCGCGCAGCTCAGCAGGAACAGCACCGGCAGGGCCACTTCCGCAGTTTCAGCAAACCGCCCCAAGGGAATTGCCGCCAGCGCCGGGTCGCGCTTGGCCGGCGCGGACCACGCCATGGCTGCCATCGGCGTGAGTGTGACCGTGGGGTTGACGCTGTTGACGCGAATGCCGAAGCGGCCCCACTCGGCGCATTGCACACGGGTGATCGCATCCAGCGCCGCCTTGGAGGCGCAGTAGCCAAGGTGATCGTCAAGCGCCACCAATGACGCCTGGCTGGAGACGTTGACGATGCTGCCGGCGATCTGCGCTTCGATCATTTTTGCCGCCACGCGGCTGGCGACCTGCGCGGCGGCGCGGGCGTTGACCTGCATCACCTGGTCGAACGCCTCGGCGCTGATGGCAGCGGCGGGCTCCAGGCGCGAGATACCCGCGCAGTTGACCAGGCCGTGCAGCGGCGGCAGGTCTTGCAGGGCATTGTCGAGGGCGGCGCTGTCGGCGATGTCCAGGCAGAGGCTATGGCAGCCGAGTTCGGCCAAGGCTTGGGCGTCGCGGCCGAGGGCAAACACATCGGCGCCGCTGGCAATCAGTTGCAAGGCGATTTCACGGCCGATGCCACTGCTGGCGCCGGTGACGAGGATGCGGTGATGGGTGAAGTCGAAGGCTGCGTTCATTCAATTCTCCTGCAGGCTGTGCATGATCGGTTTCAGGGCCGGATACAGCTTCAGGTATTCGCCGAACGCACGGTCGTACGCCTCGACATTTTCCGCCTTGGGCTCGGCTCGCAACTCCAGCTGTACCCAGCCCTTGTCCATCTCCCCATCGCTCACCAACCCCACCGTATGTGCCGCCAGCAACGCCGCGCCCAACGCCGCCTCAACCTCCTGCACGATGGTGTACACCGGATACCGCGTAACGTCCGCGATGATCTGCATCCACAGGTCCGAATGGCTCGCCCCGCCCACCACGATCAAGCGCGGGTCCAGGGAATGCGCGCCGCGCGTGCCCGCTTCGATGTTGTGCCGCAGGGCAAGACTCACCCCTTCCAGCACTGCGCGGTACAGGTGGATTCTGCTGTGATACAGGTTCAAGCCGACAAAACTGCCACTGGCGCGGTCGTCCCACACCGGGCTGCGCTCACCCATCAGGTAGGGCAGGAACAACAACCCTTCGCTGCCCGCCGGGATATGCGTCGCACGCTGTTCCAGCAACGCCAGGCTGTCCTGGCCGCTGGCCTTGGCCTGCTGCTCTTCAGCCTGGCAGAACTGCTCGCGAAACCAGCTCACCGAAGCCCCGGCGGTGATCGCACCGCCAAAGATATACAGGTCGCGGTGGCCGTTGTAGACGTGGGGCATGCTCACCAGGCCATGGTGTGCATCCACCTGCTGGTTGAGGTACCCCCAGCACATGCTGGTGCCGATCATTGCCACGTGATTGCCTGGCTGAGTCACTCCCGCCGCCAAGGTTGCCATGGCCGCATCGACGCCACCGGCCAGGATCGGTGTCCCCGCCTGCAGGCACAGACGCGCAGCCCACCCCTCCAGCAACCCACCGACGACCTCCCCGGAATACACCAGGCGCTCCGGCATCATCGCCGGCGGTATGCCCAATGCATCGAGCATTTCGCCAGACCAGCCACGCGTCTTCACGTCGTAGACGCCACCGATGTTGCCGGCACTGCTGTGGTCCACCGCCAACTCACCGGTGAAGCACCAGTTGAGGTAGCTGTTCGGTGGCAGCAGGTAGCGGGTTTTCGCCCACACCTCGGGCTGGTGCTGCTTGAGCCAGAGCATCTTGGTGAAACCGTAGTAGCTGTCCACCGCGTTGCCGGTCACCTCGTACAGGCGCTCCAGGTCCACATGCTCACGCACCCAGGCCACCTGCTCGCCGGCGCGGCGGTCCATCCAGATCAGGCACGGGTGCACCGGTGTGAGCTGCGCATCCACCGCAATCCCCGAGCCGCCGTACAGGCTGCTGATGCACAGCGCCTTGACCTGGTCTTTCGCCACGCCGGCCTTGGCCATGCACTGCGCCACACAGATCTCGACCGCGTCCAGCCAGACCTGCGGCCATTGTTCGGCCCAGCGCACTTTCGGGGTATCCACGCGATACCCCTGGCTGTGCTGGGCGATGATCGTGCCGTGACCATCCACCAGCAGCGCCTTGGTGCTCTGGGTTCCGATGTCGACCCCCATCACGTAATTCATGCTCAAACCACCGGCTTCAACAGCACCTTGATCGACTTGGTCGAGTTGGCCAGCTCGAAGGCTTCGGCCCAGTCGTCCAGCGGGAAGTCATGGGTGACGATGCCTTTGGAGGTGACCAGGCCGCGCTCGAACAGGTCGATGGCGATCGGGTAGCAATAGGGGCCGAGGTGCGCGCCGCGGACGTCCAGTTCCTTGCGGTCGCCGATGATCGACCAGTCGACGCTGGTCTCGGCGCCGAACACGCTGAACTCGACAAAACGCCCGAGCTTGCGGATCAGGTCCAGGCCCTGGGTGACACCGGCCGGTACGCCGGTGGTTTCGATGTAGACGTCGCAACCGTAGTTGTCGGTGAGGCCATTGATGATCTCGCGGGCGTTGTCGCGGGCCGGGTTGATCACCACGTCGGCGCCAAATTGCTTCGCCAGTTCCAGGCGCTCGTCGACCATGTCGATCACCACCAGTTTCTTCGGGGTCTTCAACGCGGCGACCTGGACCATGCACAGGCCGAGGGTGCCGGCACCGGCGATCACCACCACATCATCGAGCTGGATATCGCCACGGTTGACGGTGTGGATCGAGCAGGCCATCGGCTCCACCAGCGCCGAGTCTTCCAGCGACACCGACTCGGGAATCTTGTGCACGATGGCGGTCTTGGGAATGCGCATGTACTGGGCCATGCCACCTTCGGCCACTTCACGCTGGAAGCCGAAGATGTTGTGCACTTCGCACATCCAGTACTTGCCGGATTTGCAGAAGCGGCACTTGCCACAGGGCACGATCTGCTCGGCGATCACTTTGTCGCCGACCGCGACCTCAAAGTGCTCGGCGGCGCCCTCGCCCACTTCCACCACATAACCAAAAAATTCGTGCCCCGGTACCACCGGCGCCTTGACCCAGGGGTTGTCGCCGCCCCAGAACATCGCGGCGCCCGAGTGGCACTTGCAGTCACTGGCGCAGATGCCACAGGCGGCGATGCGGATCACCAGTTCGTTGACGC
>Ga0207681_10000216_pt1 | contig 45696 bp, 62 predicted proteins | sample KBSS53metaG_FD_184324 | JGI IMG/M metagenome (GOLD analysis project Ga0207681, IMG submission 184324) | Switchgrass rhizosphere microbial communities from Kellogg Biological Station, Michigan, USA - KBS S5-3 metaG (SPAdes) (version 2) | ecosystem: Host-associated > Plants > Roots > Rhizosphere... | reverse complement strand
CAGTCTGAAGGGCCTGCGCGACCGACTTCACGTCGATGACGGCCATTTGCGCGTGCGCCGTCCCGGCCAATCCAAACGTGACGGCCGCAAGGAGCGCCGCCCTGATAATCTGCTTTCTCATATCAGTTACTCCATTCCCTACGCCCCGCAGAGCGCCATTGGCGCTTGAACTCGGGCAGCCAATGTTCGGGATCATCCCCGAACTCTGCGCGCAGCTTGTCGAGCAACGCGACAGTTCCTTGCCGGCCCGAAAGGACCGCCAGTTCGTCATCCATGCCGTTGAGGTCCAATTCGACCACCACGGAGTCATGGCCCTGTTTGATGAGGAAGCGCCGGCTTTCCGGCGACAAGTCGACCTTGATAAGCCGGAACTCGGCTTCAGTGAGGTTCAACCCGTCGATGTAGTCGCGCGCCTGCGCATTGGGGTTCGGGAGAAGGATTTTCGTCGGGCATTGCTCAATGATGGTTTCGGCAATGTCCGAGCGCAGCGCATCCGCCGGCGACTGCGTGCCGAACATCATGATCGCATTGCGCTTACGGTATGTTTTCAGACCATCCCGCGCGAATTGGCGAAAGGCGGGATCTCCCAGCGCCTTCCAGAACTCGTCAATGTCGATGATGACCGGTCCCCCGTCCACGATGTCATCGAGCCGGTGGAACAGGTAGGACATGAGTGGCGGGCGGATCGCATCGTTCTCGAGGAAGTCTGTCATATCGAAGCCCATCAACCGGGCATCGAGGCGCAGCGTGTCGTCCTCGTTATCGAAAACCCACCCAAATTCGCCGGTCCTCGTCCACCGATCCAAGCGCGCGCCGACGCCCGTTTCGCTCGTCTGATCGAGTTGCGAGCGGACCGCCGCGAGCGATCGCAATGCCTTCGGCAAGCGAAAGACAGCTTCAAGCGCCTGGCTCACCTGATACAGCTCTTGCGGCGACAGTTCGCCGCTCTCGGGGGCGACGAGCTGGCGCAGCCACGATTTCAGGAAGTCCCGGTTTCGCGGGTTATCGTCCAGCGCCTTCAACGGCGCGAAGCCCGACGGCTGACCGTTGCGCAGGGCGAGATACGTTCCCCCGGCAGCGCGAACGAAGATTTCCGCACCGCGGTCCTTGTCGATGAAGGCCATGCGCGCGCCCAGCTTTTCAGCCTGCGACAGCATGAAGTTCTGGATCACGGTCTTACCGCCGCCAGAGGGGCCGAGGATCAGCGTATGACCCACATCGCCGTAATGGAAATTGAAGTAGTAGGGCGAATTGGCTGTCGTCTTGAGCAGCGCGACCGCCTTGCCCCAATGGTTGCCCTCGGCCTGGCCGACGGGATAGGTGTGGATCGGAGCCAGCGCGCCGAAGTTGCGCGACGTGAGGGCCGCAGGCCGCGTCCGCCACGCGAAGTTGCCCGGCAGCATCGACCAGTAGGCGGCCTCTAGCGCCAGATCCTCACGGGCAGCGACGATACCGCTTTCCGATAGCGCCGCGCGCGCGACGCTCATGTTTTCCGCGAGGATCTTCGGCGTCTCGCCAAAGACGGACAGCGCCAAGTGGTGTTCCCCCAGGACGAAACGGTTCGACTGTAGATCGTCCATCGCCTCGCTAAGCTGATCCTGCTGGCTGAAGGCCACATCGTCGGTGGCGCTGAGCTGCGCGCGCTTCCGCCGCGCCGTTTCCATGCCCATTTGCTTCCCGAGGAAGGCAAAGCCCTGCCCAAGCACGAACTCGAATTTGGAATCGAGCAGCGCGTTGAGCTGACCCGGGAACGTGCGCGCAGCGTGTTCCCGCACCGCGAGGACACCGCCGAAACGGGAACCACCGGGCTCTCGGACCTCAAACAGCTCTTGCCCGAAAATGACCCGATCCGAATAGATCGCGCGGCCTAGATGCCCGCGCACCAGCGGAACGCGGCGCTTATCGGCCGTCATGATCCGCTGCATCAATTCCATCGGCTCGCTGAATTGCAGCCCATTCCACTCATAGATGCCGAGCATCCGGGGGCCGACGCGAGCCATGAGCTTTTTCACGTCTCGCAGAATGTCGTTGAAGGTTTCGAGAATGTCGTCTTCGGCTTCAGCGGCCGACGATTTGGAGAACATCGAGAACACCGACGACGCCGCCTTATCGGCCACACCGACCGCAGGCCGATAGATTACCGTCAGGTACAGCTCGTTCACAAACAGCCGCTTTGAGAGAATGCGGCTCCGGTAGGCGGCATCGAGATCGCGGGCGAAAGTCGAGGTGAACTCTCCGTCCGGATAGCCTCTCTCGATGCGTCGCACCGTATGCACCATGACCGCGACACGCTCATGCGCCACAGTGCGCCAAGCTGTGTTCAGCTTTTCATGCCAGTCGTTGATGGTCGCAATGTCGGCCGTCTCGAAGGACATGCCCTCAAGCGCGAAAACGGCCATATATTCGCCGTTATCCAGAGCAACGACATGCTCGTTTACATGGCGTGCGAAGGGCAGGTATTGCGAAGCGTCGCGCTCCTGCTTGATAGCTGGCTTGCGGTTAAACACGGTTGAATCCTTTCCGCTTAACGCCAGCCACCGGGAGCGGCGAATAGCTGGAACCGCCCCAAATCATCTTGTTCGGTGCCGGAGCCTTGGTGCGTCCGAACAGGAAGATGATTTTGAACATGTTGTAGTCGGTGCGAACGATGAGCCTGGCCGCGCCCAGCAAACCGCCGCCGATGGCCAGCGCCCATATCGGGTTGCCGACGACCATCAGGACGAACACTGAGGCCATGCCGATCGCTAGCGTCGCCTCTACCGGCACGCCGAACCAGAGCGTCGGGCGCGTCAGCGCAAGGAACAACGGATCTTCGGTAAGATACTCTGGCTCCGACACTCAAAACCTCTCTTTGCCGCTAGGCGGCCTTCTACGTGAGCAATGCGGTGATCGACCCAGCGCACAGCACGACCGCGAGGCCAGCGGCCCACAGCGCCAAAGTCTGCCTGTCGCCGTGACCGGCCATGAAGAAATAGCCGATGATGACGAGCGCGAGCGTTCCGAACGCGGCGCCCGCCGCCACCATTTTGCCGGTTATCTCGCTGGCTTTTGCCGAGGCGGAGGCGACTTGCGTCGCCCCCGGCACGGACCATGCCGCTGCGACCAGCGCGGCTATTATTGGGAGACTCCGGCGCATTTACGTCCCGGAGATCGTATCGACGACCCAACCCGCGCCGAAGACGATGAAGCATCCGACGATGATCGAGCCGAGCAGGCCCTTGTTGCCTGCGCCGAAGAAGAACATGAAACCGGCGATCACGAGCGCAATGGCAGCAAGCCCCTTCGCGATCGGGCCGGTCAGCAGGCCCAGGATGGCGTCAACCATGGACTCGACTTCGGTCTGGTTGGCTGCCTGCGCCCATGCGGGGACAGGGATCAGGGCCAGGGCGGCGCCGGCGAACGCAAAGCTATGCGTCCACCGATCCTTTACGTAACGAGTGAGTTTCATCAGAAAAAACCTCCGCTTAGCAAGATTACTGCTCCAACGAGGAAAGTAAGGAACGTGATGAGCGTCCCTCGCCCCGTCATGATGAGAAAGCCCAGCCAAACAACACCGAGCCCTATTGCCGGGGCCACCAACGCCGTCAGTTCCTGCAGGACTGAGTTTGCAATGGACCCCACGTCCGCATGTGCGGGCGTGACTGCCAGGCCGAGCAAAAGCACGACCGACAATTTCGTGATTAGCTTATATGCGCGCATCAGAGCCCGCCCGTCGCAGTTGGAGCCGATTGGCGCTGACGCCACGCCGCCTGCGCGAAAACGTCCCATGAGGGGGGAGCTGGTTCGGCCATGGCCGCGCTGCCTGTGTTCAAATCCGCTGACGCGAGCTGCGCCGTCACCTGATAAGCGCTGCCGCCCTCAGCATCGATTGCGGGGGCAAGAGCGGCGACCGTCCAGGGAGCGCCCTCTGTGCTATAGGGAGGCACGACGGGAGAGCCCTGGCCGTTGGCGAACCCGATGTGCCAGTGATTTGAATGGTTGCGATCGCCGGGGCCAAGCAGCTCGATTATCTGGATGCCATTGGCCGCCAACACCGCACGAATTTGGGCGCGGCTGATTGCGCTCATTCCGCCATTCGGCACGAAGTCGACAGCCTGCCCGTACTTATGAAAGCTGTTCTGCGCGCCGTAGCGGGCGTTCATTGGGCGCAGCGTGTCGGTAATGCGCCCGCCAAAGGCCGAGACCAGAATGCCGCCAACCCGATCAGGCGAGACGAAGCCCGCCGCGCTCTGAGCCACCAGAGGCCGCATGACAGCGCCGCCGTTAGCGGCGGCGTAGACCTTGCCGACATAGCCGTTCATCAGGCCGCGCGACCGTGACCCAGTATTATACTCACTCAGCGCAGCGCGCAGGGGATCGGCGTGACCCGCCACCCGCGCCCTGCCGTAATTGTCCGCCAAGAGGCGCGCTCCGGCGCGCAGATTAGTGCAGGGATCGAAGACCGTTTCCGGGGTGACGCCGAGCCGCGCGAAATTCGCGCTGTTGATCTGCATCAAGCCAGCATCGAAGTTCGCGCCCTTGCGCATCAGACTGCGCGCCGTCGCGATTGCATCGGCCGCATTGCCTGGCTGACGCAGCAACGATCCACCGGAATTGACCCCGATCCGATAGGGGTCGCGCTCAGATTCAACTTGAATGATCGCGGTCATCGTCGCCGGCGCGACGTTGGGCGCGCAGGAGTTGAGCAAAGCCGCTAAAACCGTAGTGCTCAAAGCCATTGAGCGCCCCTTTCGGTGAGTCCGGTTATCAGCGGTAATACAAAACCGACACACCAGCAACACTGTTTCACGATCGGGGATTCCGCAACGCGACGAACCGTTGGTCGCCTTTTGTGACAGGCCCGCCCCGGATCGCTCTTGCTGGAATTGCAGTCTATGGCTTAGCCTTGCGGGCGGGTTTTAGCTGAATTCCTGTTCAGCATTCACACAAGTCAGAGCGGGCCACATTGCCGACAAATGTCCTTTTTCTCGCCGAAACGAACCAATCTCCATCCATTTCGGAGCAAAGGGAGGCTTGCGAGGTCGCCGGCGATCTCATCGTGGATGCCGGCCAAGTCAGTCTTGTGGATCTTCCGCGCAAACTCGCGAAGGAGGGCCACGAGCTGATGCGGGGCGACAGGATCAAAATCTATGATTTTACCTGTCTACCGCTCAACACGATGACGCTTGTCCGCATGATGGTGAAGGTGCTTCGCCGCGGTGTAGCAATCGAATTTTGCGCTCCGAGGATCGTCATCGAACCGGATGATGAGAGCGACATGTTCCGCCTCGTGGCCGCGCTCGACAATCACTGGCGCCGCGTCCACGGAATGAAAACGCATTCGAGCGATTCAAAACCAGGCCGCAAACCGCGGCTCACCGATGACCAGCTCACGGACATCCGCCAGATGCTGGAAATGAGCGGCGCAACCGTCGCAAGCGTCGCTAAGACGTTGGGCGTCGGACGAACAACCCTCTTTGATTTCCTGCAGCGGCACAGGGACGCGCCCGCCCTGCAATCATGACTCTGCGAGCAATGCGGCTACAGAAACGCCAAGGGCAAGCGAAAGACCGGCCAATTCCCGCAAAGTAACTTCGCGGGGATGGCCGCCGAGAATCGAGAGTAATCTTTCCTCAGCGATACCGCTGTTTGATGACAATGCTAATCTCGATATTCCGCGCGCTTCTATGGCTTTACTGACTTGTTTAACGAAAGTACCATAAACGGTGGCACTTTTGTCAATCCTGTCTTGCATAGTCATTATCTGGTCTCTGCTGTTTCAGGAGCCGGCTAACCTAACTTTAGCCACCCTCCTGTCCAGATAATAATTCTCAATAGCAGAATGGCTTATTTTTTCGATCCCGCACCGAGCAGGTCGAGAACCGTGCACCCGAGCCCATCTGCCAGATGCTCTAGAACCTCAAGGGTCGGATTCGCCTTCCCGTGCTCAATATACGACAAGTGCGATGCAGCGATGCCGCTGCGCTCAGAGAGTTCGGCTTGCGACATTTTGAGCTTTGCGCGGCGTTCGCGGCAGTTTTCTCCCAGCTTTTTAGCCAGTTCGGAAGCCGCCTCATCAAGTTTCAAGTACTGCGGCATTGTGCGATCCCGTATGCCTTATCGTTGGTTAACGCGGAAATGGAGCTATATGCAAACGCGCGGCGGTTGGCGACATTATCTGATTAACTACCTAGCGAGGGTTCGTGTTTGACATTCGTTCGCGGACGCCATAGCCAAGCGACATGGCCCACCGCGCTGTCCAAAAACGAGTCGTAACACCCGCTGCTTGCATGAGGCGTAAGCGGCAGGCGCTTTATGAAGCGGATTTTGTTCAATGTAAGGTGCAGATCCCCTTCAGCTTCGGTGAACGGCTGAAAGAGTTGAAAGCCGCCCACAAGATGCGCGGGCTCGATAACGTGGTGTCGGCAATGATTAGGAAGGCTGAGGCGAATTTTTCGCCTGACGACCTCGTCGCGCCCCCACCGCCTGAGGATCATATGAACCTCAAACAAATCGCCATCCACATTCCGCGAGAGCACCACGCGTTTCTTGAAGCGGTCGCGCACCGCAACAGAGGCATTACGCTTGGCACCGCACTCGAAACCGTCGGTGCCTACGTCAAGGATTTGATTCCGGCACCAGTGCAGTTGGCATTGATCGAGAATGAGGAAGCCGCGACCGGATAAGGCCGGCGCGAGATCGACAAGCACGCGATGGCAAAGGGGCGGCAACCCCGATGCGATCGACACCGCAAGCAGGAGGCGGGCAGAGTGAAGGAACAAGAATGGACATCGATCGGGGCGGCGAGCGCGGACCTGTTTTCTTCGATCGAGAAGCAGCGGGGCCGGAAGACTAAGCGCGAGCTGACGCTGATCGATCGCGGGCTTGAGATTGCGGAAGCACGGCCCGAAGGAGACGATGTTTCCTTCATGCATTCGATCCTCTGCCAGATCAGCCTTCCCCGCTCGAAGGTCGCCGGCGATCGGTTTGAGCGCAAGAACGGGCACGCTGCTCTGGAGGTGCGTGCCGGAAGCATCTGGAACGGCACCGACATGGTGACGCAGCCAATCCCCTACGGCCCAATTCCCCGCCTCATCCTCGCTTATGTGTCGACTTATGCCGTGCGCGAACGCACGCCCGAAATTCCCTTCGGAGATAGCGCGAACGACGCTTTGCGTGTCCTGGGTATCGACAAAGGCGGGCCGGCCTATCGTATGTTCCGCAGTCAGGTTTCGGCCCTTGCGGCCTGCAGTATGACAATCGGCTTCACAGCCGGCGACAAAGCTTACACGTTCAATGGTAGCCCGGTCGAGCAATTCGAGGCATGGCTACCCGGACAGGAAGGGCAGCGCAGCCTCTGGCCAGCAAACATGGTTCTTGGCCGCCGCTTCTATGAGACGTTGTTGGAACATGCGGTTCCTGTCGATTTGCGCGCCCTATCCTCCCTTCGCGGATCGGCCATGGCAATGGACGTCTATCTGTACCTGGTCCAACGCCTCCACCGGATCGGCCGACCGGTAGCCTTGACCTGGTGGATGCTGAAGGATCAGTTCGGCCAGGAATACGTCAGCGCCGATGCGCTGGGCGACTTCAAGAAGAAGTTCAAGAAGGCGCTCGGACAGGCTCTTTCAGTCTACCCCGAGGCGAAGGTAGAGATTGTCAGAGGCGGGTTGAAGCTGCACAGTTCGCGGCCCGCCGTCGATCTTAAGGAAGCCAAGCGCCTCGCTCGGGCATAGGCCGCAGTTTCAATATCTTAGGTGGTGTTAATCGGACCCGTTTGCGTAACCGCAGGCGGTGTTAATCGGACCCTTTGTCGCGTCCGAAGGTGGTGTTAATCGGACCCCCCGGGACATTCCGCAAACTGGTGTTAATCGGACCCTTTTGCAGTGATAATCGGACCCCCAAAACGGTGTTAATCGGACCCGTTCCGACTCGCGATTCCAGTGTTAATCGGACCCCCCTTACCTATAGAATCCCTATAGCCCTTTACCTATAGCGCCCACCCTGTGGACAACCCTCCTGCGAAAACGGCCCCAGAAAGAAGGAAGGAAGGCACCGCCTCTTGGGGGCTTCGCCCCCGCCGGCTCCTCGCTTCGCTCGCCCGGTCATGCTTTGCATGACCTCCCACCCGGCATCCCCCAAAAGGACGGCCTACGGCCGGCGCAATTGTTAAAGGGGGGATGGTGACAAACGCTCAGAACCAAACTCAATCGACGTGATCGACGATAGGTCGGACGCAGCGGCTACGCCGCTGCGAATGCTCCCCAGGGGGCGCAAGCGGCTTTGGCAGCGCTCAAAATGCAGCCGTGGGTTCTTGCGGAGGGCTTCGAGAGGATTGAGCGCAGCGAGATCGAGCCATACGGCCTTGCGTGGCGATCATATGAAATGGGCTCGGAACGCGGCAACGCTCCGAGCCCTCGATTCAACTCGCTCTTGCAGGAGTGAGTGAAAGTCGTTGGCCCATATATAGCCGCGCACCGTTAAAATTCCAAGACGATCATGCACCGCCGCATCAGATCCGGCCCCATGATTTCGTCCCTGAAATGGGGCCGTGCTTTGATCCCACAATACCAACGGCGCGCGCAAAATGTGTTGCCGGATTTGTCCTAACCGCTATTCTCGGACTATGAGCATCAGTGTAACCGCCGCCGCAAGGGAAGCTGTTAAACGGCTCAATGGGACGTGGCATGGCTCCTACGGTAAAGCGCGTTGCCCCGCTCACGAGGACCGGAGCCCGTCGCTTTCCATCACGCCTGGCCGCGACGCCGTGCTGTTCCATTGCTTCGCCGGTTGCAGTCAATCCGAGATCATTGCTGCCTTATCTGCAAACAGCGGCTACGTCCGCCCGACCGAACGCGACACTGCGCCGCCAGAGCGGCGCGACCTTGGCCCGCTGGCGCGCGACCTTTGGAGCAAGGCGCGCTCGCTCGCCGGCACGCCTGCTCAGCGATACCTTAAGCGCCGCGGCATCGGCCATTCCACGATCGGCCGCTATGACCCGGCAGCAATGACCTACGAGGGCGGCAAGCGGCTTCGCCTTCCCGCCCTGCTCCTCCCCATCGTCGAGCGCCGGCAGCTCGTCGCCCTCGCCCGCGTTTTCGTGGACGGGGACGGCAACAAGCACCCTCAGCTTGCCGACCCCAAGCGCACCCTGGCAGATCCGCGCGGCGGCGCCGTGCAGATCGGAGCGGTCGAGGGCGACCATCTGAACCTGGCCGAAGGTTTCGAGGAGGCGGAATCGGTCATCGCCAAATTCGGTTTGCCCGGCTGTTGGTCCGTAAATGGCACCGAGCTTTATGCTCGCATCCATATCCCCGATCATGTCCGTTCGATCACGGTCTATTCGCAGCACGGGAAGGCGGCGACGGCCGGGCTCGAGAAGGCCGAGAGCCATCTGAGACAAGGCGGCCGCGCCCTGCAGGTCGAGCTACCGCCGCCCGGGGGCGACTGGAATGATGCTTGGCGGGCGCAGCAATGACGCGCCTCGCCATTTATGCAGTTGGCGGCGTGGTACTCGCCGCATTGTTTGGCGAGACGCACCCCGATTTTATCGCCAATCCACCGCAGAGCGCGCGCGAGGCCTGCGACCAGCTCGCCAACCAATCCGATTGCCGCGCGGCGCTCGCCTTGAACGATCTTCGCCAGAACCGCTTGCCGGAAGCAGCGCCGGCGCCGTCGCTGCCCGATCCGCGCCGCACACCTGGCGCTTATGATCCGACGATTACCCAAGACAATATCGCCGCGACCATCTGCAATCCAAAATTCGTCGCCGCCCGCAAGCCGCCACCGTCATGGACGGCGGCGGCAACGCGCCGCATCGCCGCGGCCCAATTGCCGGAGCTAGATCCTGGCTCTTTAGTGCTGGATCAGCTCGTACCGATCTCCCTTGGCGGCGCGCCGTGGGACTATCGCAACCTGTGGTTGCAGTCCTGGGCGGGCCAAGAAAATGCAGAGAAGAAGAACGGCCTAGAAACCCTGCTGAATCGCATGGTTTGCAGCGGCCAGCTATCGCTGGCCGCCGCTCAAGAGGCCGTCGCCGTGAACTGGCTCGACACGTACCGGCGCGCGATGACGGTCCAAAACCTCACGCGCTACAAATTGCCCCAGCAATGGGGCGCGAAACCGCAAGATATTCAGCCCGAGCTTGTGTCCGAGCCGCAAGGCGAGAGCGGACCAATCGTGTTGGACGCTCAGATCGAGGCGGACAGTCAGCCCTACGAGGTGCCGGCGATTCCGGTCGATGGCCGCAATTCTCAACCGATGGAGTGAACGTGATGCCACGCAATATCGCAGAATTTCGACTGATCGGACAGGTTGGCGGGATCGATCAAAAGGAAAAGGTTACGTTCGTCAACGTCGCATCAAATTATAACCGGCAGGTTGATGGTGAATGGCAGGAGGAAACGCTTTGGAACCGCGTAACGTGTTTTGCAAAGTGTGCGGAGTACGCATCTAATGCCGGAAAAGGCGACATGGTTCATGTAACGGGGCGCGTTAAACAGTCTCAATATGAACGTGATGGATCAACAATCTACGGCACAGACCTTATCGCAGACAGCTTTTCGGTGCTTTCGCGGGCATCTTCTGGCGAATGATTTGAATTTCTATGAGGCTGGGCCTGGTCAGAGGGGAAGATAGGTGGCTGTGCGGCCTTCGGCACGGCTCTATCTCCGCTCCGCTCCGACCGAACCCGCAAGCGGTTTCGTCCCATGCGGGTGACGATCCTCGCATGAGAAAGTCGCGAGGATCCGCAAAGCGGATTTTCGCGGCATTTTCCGTAGCGGCGCGGCGATCGGCCGCGCGATCGAGATCGAGGCGGCAGCGCCGCCATGTCATTCGATAGGTTTCGGGGCCTGTTCCGGCCCCCTGGCGCAAGGACTGGACCGTCTCGGCCGCTACGCGCCCTCGCTTGGCGATCATGGGGGTTTCCCCGGCCTTCCTCCGCTCCGCTCCGTGCAGGACGGGCGATCCCCCTCCCCCATGATCGGTCCTCACTGCGCCATTCCCCGACCCACTTCGCCAGCGGGCAGAAGTCGATGGACGCCATCGCCTTCGGCTCCAGTTTAGGAAGGGAAAAGCACATGCCACGGAACACCGCCAAGACCCGCAAGACCTCCGCTGCGCGCGTCGACGTTTACGAGGAAGTCACCAACCAGATTGTGGCGCTGCTAGAGGCAGGCACCCGGCCTTGGTCGCCCCGTTGGGCCTCGGGCGCGGCATCGCTTCCGCTTCGCCATGAGGGCACCGCCTATCGCGGCATCAATATCCTGCTGTTGTGGTCCGCTGCCATGGCACACGGCTACACCAACCCGCATTGGATGACCTACCGGCAAGCGCATGAGCTGGGCGGACAGGTCAGGAAGGGCGAGAAGGGCAATCTTGTCGTTCATGCCGGAACCTTCACCCCAAAGGACGGCGAGACGGGCGAGCCGATCACCGACAGCGAGGGCGAGGAAACGAGCCGCGCCTATCTGAAACGCTATGTCGTGTTCAACGTCGAGCAGATCGACGGCTTGGACATGAGCAAGTTTCCTGCCCCGCTTGTCGAGATCAAGAACCGCGACCAGCGCGACCCCGAGCTTGATGCAGCCTTTGCCCGCTACCCGGTCCCCTACCGTGAGGGCGGCAACAGCGCCTATTATCACCCCGTTGCAGACAGCATCGCAATGCCTGCCTTTGGCGACTTTGTAAGCGGGAACGCCTTCTATGCGACCCTAGCGCATGAGGCCATCCACTCCACCGGCCACTCGTCGCGGCTCAATCGCGAAACGCTCTATGAGTACGGCAAGAGCAAGGAAATCCGCGCAGCCGAGGAACTGATTGCCGAGATTGGCGCGGCCATGCTTTGCGCCCAGCTTGGCATGGAGCCGACCGAGCGCGAGGACCACGCGGCCTATCTGGCGTCGTGGCTCAAGGCCCTTCGCGACGACAAGCGCGCGATCTTCCGCGCTGCGACCGCCGCGCAGGCGGGAAGCGAATTGATCCTGTCCCACATGGCCGCGCCCGCAATGTCACGCGCCGCCTGATCCGGCGAGGGCGGCCACCAGCGCCGCCCCGTCCCCGTCGCTCCGAAGGACTGAACCATGCCCAAGACACTCCCCAAGGTCGAACTTAGCTGGCGCGATGAGAATTACGGTTCCGTCTGCGCCGTCGCCGCCTTCCGCAACTATGCTGGCAGCGTCGATTGGAGCGAGCGCACCCACCAGCGTTTTAGAGGATGCGTGAAGCGCGCCGGTTTCGAGTTTCACTATGGGCGATGCAGCTACATCGCCACGAGCGGCACCGGCGAGGAACGCCAACGGGCCATTTGCGAGGAGCTGGACCGCGCGGGTTTCCAGATCGAGCGCGGCGACGTTCGCACGCCGGAGCCGCAGCCGTGAGTGCCGTCCCGCCCGTGCAAAGCCTTGCGGCCTTTGCGAAGGCGCGAGGCTTGGTGACAATGGCCGAGGCGCGAGGCCATATTCACGCGGGCTTGCGCTGCGCGCCGCCTACGAAGCGATTCCGGCGATGGTATGAGGCCGAGACGTGCCGCTTGCTGGCCGAAGCTGACCAAACCGCCCGCGCCTACAGCGCGGCAATTGAGGCGGGCACCGTCGCGGCACCGCCACGCGCTACGCTTGAGCAGATCGCAGAAGGCCACCCCGATCTTGCATCGACACATGCGGCCCGCCGCGTCATCGAAAAGCGGCGCGCGCGCCGCAAGGGAGAGAGGATGGATCATGACGCCAATGCGCAATCTTGACCGGGACACCCGCCGCGCACGCCTGCTAGCGGCCCGAACCCGCCCTGTGGGCGGGATCAATCGCAAGGGCATCCTGCGCGGCGATTGGGATGGCGGTAACGTCGTTCGCCAGTTTCGCGACGGCGCCGGCGAGGCGCGCGGCCTGGCCCCTTACTCGACGCCGCCAGAGGCCGAGGATTGAGAAATTTCGAGGCGCGGACCTGTCGGCCGGCGCCCTACACCTCGTCTCCCTCGCATCGGGTCATAAAGGCGTCTATCAAAGAGAAATAACCGGGCAACAGTTCGGCCAAGGCCGCGGTGCCCTCAGGGGTCAGGAGAACGCGCTTGGCTCGGCCATCATCGACGCTTTGGATGCTTTTCAGCAAGCACGCTCGTTCCATCGATTTAATAGTGTCTGTCACGACAGGCCGTGAGACGTCGAGCTTGTTGGCAATCTCACTTGGCAGAAGACCTTTCTTTGCGGTTTCGCGATCGATGACAATCAGGATCAAAAACCGCGTCTGCGAAAGCCCGTAAAGCGCAAAATAAGCTTCCAGTTCGCGCATCAGCAGACTGCCGCGCCTCAGCAGTCGCAGCGCTTCATCAACGGCGCGAATATCCATCGCCGGGTAGCGATCACGATAGCCCTGAAGCATCTGTTGCGTGGGAAGGTCTTTCAGGAAGAACATGCGCTATATCTCGTCGATAGGGCGCAGCCTTGTGATTTCAACGGGCTGCGATAGCCACTCGCGATAGCTGTCAAATACTGCCTGTGTGTAGGGCTGATCGTGGTGCACCGCGAGCGCAGCTTCATCTTCCCAAATCTCATAGAGATAGAGATGCCCGCCGCCATCCCCATCATCGTGCAGCGTGAAGGCGTGGCACCCAGGCTCGGCGCGCGTCGCGGGAATGATGGCAAGGACGGCTTGGCGCGCCGCCTCCAAAAACTCCGGTTTAGGGGTGATACGGGCGAAAATACTAAGCAAATGCGTCATGGCCGGCTCCACTGATTAGCATCCTAACTACATTGGGATTGGATGCTCGTAAAGTGAGATATACCGACCCACAACCAGGTCCGTCTTCTATCGGTCCTTGCTAGGGGAGACCCAACATGGCCGCTACCATCATCGCCGCAGGGCTTATGTTCGCCTGCACCCCCACTCTCGTTGCAGACGGGGACGGGCCGGTTTGGTGCGCCGAAGGCCCGCGTATTCGCCTCTCAGGCATCGCCGCGCGCGAACGCGACAATAGCTGTAGGACGGGCCACCCCTGCCCGAGAGCATCCGCACAAGCGGCCATGGACGCCCTTGTCGCGCTGCTAGGTGGATCGCGCGGACGAATGCGCTTCCCCGGCGCACGCTACGACCATGTTCGCGTCAGCGCGCCGACCATGCGTTGCCTCTCCGCTGGCAATGGAAAGGGGAACCGCACCGCCGCGTTCTGCCAGATGGCCGACCGGCGTATTCTCAATTGCGCCATGCTCGCGACCGGCACCGTGGTGCGGTGGGATCGCTACTGGCGGCGCGATATTGTCTGTCGATGAGCGGATCGCTGATCCTCACCCGAGCAGCGCGGGCATCACAACAACGACGCTGCCTCGGGTTCTTTTCGTTTCACCCAAGGAATATCGGTCCGCTCGACAGCCATTCTCTCAGCAGGATAGGGCCGGTCGAATTGATATAGATCAGCTAGTGGCGCCGTTAGCCAGGTGCGCCAATGCTCCGGATCAAGGATGACCGGCGAGCGGTCGTGGATGTCGGCAAACTCTATGCAGTTGTCCGTCATCACGCCCGTATAGGACTGGCCCCAAGCCTCATTCGACCAAAGACCCGCCCAAGCGAATATCGGCTGATCGCGAACCGATAGCCACGCCTCCGTCATCTTGCCCTTTGGGCCGATGGCTTCCGCGAAGCGCGCTGCCGGGATCAGACAGCGATTGCGAGGATCAACCGCCCAGCGTTTCCAGAATCCATCCAGCTTGTCGAAGCGAGCATTGTTGACCGGCTTTGGCGCCAGCGGCTGCCCTTTGCGGCCCCTCAGGGTCACAGGGAAACCCCAAGTCATGCGCTCGAGCATCATTTTGCCGTCGACGAGGCGCACGACAGGACCAAGCTCTTTAGGATGAACACGGTCCGGATTGGCGTTGTACGGTGCCCCAACGCCACTCGCTGGAATAACGTCAAGAATTAGCTGGCGTGGGCCGGGATCGTAGCGGTTGCACATGGAGGAAAGCTGATGCCGCTGACCCCGGCTGTCAATCGGTCCGGTTGACCGCCGCGCGTGGTCTATCGAAGGTCGCTGGTGGCGATAGCACCTGTCCACGACAAAGAACCATAAACCGATGTTCCCATTTCGTTCCTTGGTGCGTTAGAAGGGGGCGAAAGGGAATCATCATGTTGCTGCCACCGATGCAGCCGGTCCCGCTCGCCGAGGTGCCAGAGGGGCTAATTCCCTTTATCATCGGAGCAGCAGGAGCCGGCTTTCCGTCCCCAAGCCAGGATTGGCAGGAGGACGCTATTTGCCTGATCGAGCTTCTACGGCTCGACAGGGCCGCGAGCTTTGTCTTTCGCATCAGCGGCACCAGCATGATCGACGCCGGAATCTACGACAACGATGTTGTGGTAGTGGACCGCGACACGCGGGCCGTTGAGGGGCATATCGTCATTGCCATTGTGGATGGCGGCTTTGTCTGCCGCCAGCTCACCCGACGCCAGGGCGGGACTTTTCTTGAGGCCCGCAACGCCCGCCAGCACTACGAACCCACCCCCGCCGAGGGCGTGGAAATATGGGGCGTTGTGCGAACGAGCGTCCGTGATTTTCGGCGCTAGGTCTCGCAGATGACGCATGGAATCGTCGATATCGCCAACTTCTACGTCTCTGCAGAGAGGCTTTTTGACCCGTCATTGCGCGGTGTTCCCGTCATCGTCCTGTCGAACAATGACGGTTGCGCGGTGGCGCGCAGCGAGGAAGCGAAGGCCCTGCATGTCCGCATGGGCGAGCCGGTTTTCAAAATCCGGGATCGGATCAAGCGGCACGGCATCCAGCTCCGATCGAGCAATTACGAACTCTACGCCGACCTCAATCGACGGTTCAACGCCGTCATTGCCGAGCATAGCGATACGGTGGAGATCTACTCGATAGACGAGAGCTTCTATCGAGCCCCCATCTTGCCGAACGGCCTTGGCGATGTGGAAGCCGCACACAAGCTGCGCGAGGACATATTACGGCAAGTCGGCCTTCCGACACGGATCGGCCTTGGTCCTACCCGCACGTTGTCGAAAGTCGCCAACGCGCTCGCCAAGGCTACCGAAAAGGTCTGGGGCGGCGTGGTCGATCTTCACGACGCCGAGCTACGCCGGCGACTCTTCGAGAAGTGGCCCGTTGGCGAAGTATGGGGGATTGGAGGCGCGCTCGAGGCGCGGCTTCGCCCTCTTGGCATCCGAACGACCGCCGACCTGGCCGCGATGCCGCCAGCGGTCGCGCGCGACGTGGGAACAGTTGTGCTGGAACGTCTCGTGCGCGAGCTGGGGGGGATCGAGTGCGCGGATTTCAAAGTCGAGCCCGACGCTCTGAAGGCGACCGCCGTCACACGGCAGTTCGGAGAGCCGGTCAAGATGCTGGACGAGCTGCGCGAAGCCATGGCGCGGCGTGCTGCGCGCGCCGCCGAAAAGATACGGGCCCAGGGCCTCGTCGCGAGCCGACTGATCGCCTTCGCGCACGGCTCGCGCTATCGGCCGAACCCGCCTTCCGCTTCGCGATCGGCGCGGTTGTCGCCGCCGACTAATGATCCGCGCGTCATCCTGCGCATCGTCGGCCAGATGACCGAGGCCATGTTTCAACCGGGAGGCGTCTATACGAAATGCGGCGTGCTGCTGGAGGACTTGACCCCACAGGGTCAGGGCCAGGCTGACCTATTCGCGACGGCCGATCCACGCTCGCCGGCGTTGCTGGCGGCCATGGATGGCCTCAATAGTCGGTTCGGCCGAAACACCATCACGCTTGCGGCCCAGGGCCACGGCGCCAAGGCTTTCGACACCAAGCGCAGTCAGAAAAGCCCCGCATGGACGACACGGATCAGCGAGATTCCCACAGCCCGTTAGATCACCGCGATCCTGCCTGGAATTGCTACGCCTGCAGGTGCATCGCGATTAACTCTGCAACACGGCCCGAGTGCGATAACGCTAGGTCGTGATCCGCTCCATCAATGATATGGAGTGTGGCATTGGGAATCTTGGATTGAAGCCGCTCACCGACGGCAAGCGGACTGATGGGGTCCGCATCGCCCCACAAAAGCATTGTTGGCATCTTGATTTCGCCAAGGCGGGGAGACAGGTCCTCTTGCACATCAGCGATCCAGCGTGCGGCAGCAGGGAACGCCTTGTAGTAATCGTTTCGCCAATCGGAACCCCCGAGGTCTGCCACGGGGACGCCGGCAGACGTGACCGTCAACACAAGTTTTGAGACCATGGCAGGGCGCGCGAGCGCTGCCTTGATGGCGATCAATCCGCCCATAGACTGCGCAACGATGTTCGCCGGCTCATCCAGTTCGACGAGGACTGCCGCCAACATATCATCGATCGAACGCACGCTCGCAGATGCAGGCTCAGCTCCGAGCCCCGGCCATGCCAGCATCACAGCATCCCCACCGACGATGCTTGCGACGGGTTGCCAGAACGAGGCGCTCCCGCTCGCACCGGGAAGATATATCGTTCTCATCCGTGTTTGTTTCCACTTAGCGTTAGCGCCGCGTCTTAAAGGGCCTCAGTTCCGATTAAGGCCCATTTGTCTACTTTGCAGCTTGTCCTTCCAACGGCATTCCAGTTCGACCAGATCGGCCAGCGTGGCGCCGGTGCCGACCGTCTCCAAAATCGACACCTGATAGTCGCTCGGATCGCGGCTTTTCAGCGCGACATTTCCCCCGTGCCCCGATGCGAAATACTCGCGCCACCGGCCAAGAAAGCCCTCTCCGCTGGACGCCATGCCGACATATTGCTCCCGCGTTCGCGGGCACGTCAGCAGGTAAATCCCTCGCGTCGCGCGCAAAGCCTCAGCCCAATGAGCCGGCATCGTCTCGATATCGGAGAGGTTCAGGATGAGCGCCGCGAAGCCGGGGAACGGATCTTCGCGAAAGGTTCGGCGAAGCTCGACAACCGGCTTTGGCACGCGATCGCCGCGCTGAATCCACGCGCGATAGCCCTTGCCCCAATCAATCCAGAGGCGGCCTGCATATTCGGCCAGCTCGGGCAGCAACTCTAGCCGGTATTGGTTGCAGCTTCCCGCTGGTTCCACTCCCCCGGTGACGGGGTGCGGCCGATCTTCCGCTAGCGGCCCGACCAACTCGGCCGAGTAGAGGCCGACGAACAGGGTTTCCTTGCCAGGAACACCGACGAAGGAGGCCCAATAGGGCGCGCGGAGGTCCGGGGCATCGCCTATCCCTTGGGTTTCCTGATACGCCTCAAAGCGGCTCCGATGGTCCCGCCAGAGGACATATGGCGTCGGGAACCCGGGATGCCTGTTGTCTTGGTGTCGCAACAGCCGAACCAAGCTTCGGCCGATGCCGGCGAGGTCCAAAAGACTGCCAAATGTGAGCATCAGACGATAGCTCCCTCGTCCACGATGATGGGGGCCGCATCATGCGGCAACGGGCCGAACAGCGTTTCCAGCATTGCATCCATCGTGTCGATCCGCCGAAAGTGCTTCGCCGGCACCTTGCTATGATTGACCCTAAGCGGCCGATCGCCGCCTTCACGGCGGCCGATACGCTTCGGACTGGCGAACCCCGACAAGTCCGGAAGCGCTTCGCCGGGTGCCCCGCCGAACCACCAAAACGGCCCAAGATCGAGATCGAGCGTCACGCAAATCCAGATCACGCAGCCGCTTGGTTTGTCTGCGAGGGCTCGCCCGACAGAGACGGGCGCAGGCTTGCTGCGAATGCCCGTCTTGAACTGGATATGGCGAACGACAGATCCTCGCCCCATCACCAGGTCGTAGCCGTGCGCATCAAATTCGGATCGTAAGACCTCCACGTCGGTGATCCCGCGCCGCCAAAGCGCGCGGAGGGCTTCACCCACGAACACATGTTCAACGATGCGCTCGCGCAACGTCGAATGATGCGAGTGCATGTCGATGCTCGCCATGAATCTACCTCTCCCCCTCAAGGCCTGTTGAGCGTCGCTGTGCTTCATCGGTCCTAAACCCGGGCCGGTAGAGCAACCGGAATCCACAAGTAGCGGAACAGCCCAGCCTTACCGTCGATCCGATTATAGTCCTGCCAAGCGAGGGCATAGCGGCCCTTGATTTCCAAGGCCGCTTCGCGGTTTTTCGTTGTGCCTGGCTTCGCCAGCTCGTGCCAAGCGAGCGAGCCGGTCAGCTCGCGAAGGTCACACAGGTTGAAGGCTGCATCCACAGTGTCGGTGCGCGCGCGCGGTTGCCAGTAGCTGGGATCGTTCGTGAGGACCAAGACGCCGGCGCCGCAGCCGGTTGCCTCCGCATAAGCTTCCATGCGCGTCACGTCCTTGCACACGTCATAGCGGCGCTGGTCATGCGCCCCGTGCTGCTTCAGCGTGACGGGCTCGCCGTCGAGCGTCGTCGAAAAGCCCTTGCTGAGATACTTCAGTTCCAGGGCGAACCGAGTTTCGCCGATCACGATAACGTCGATCGCGCCCCGCGCGGGCGCGGTTAAGGGCCATTCCAGTCTTACATTTAGGCTCGGATCGTTCTTCCGAATCTCATAGGCAAGTTCATGCTGGAAGTCGGCTTCCGAGCAGAACACTGGCCGCCGCATGGCAAGGCTTGCCATCAGGTCATCAATGACGATCAAGTCTATCTCCGTTTGCCTTCGTGACTTAGGCCGATGATGTAAACGGAATCTGGCCGCACGTTCCACCTGTGGTTTCGCGGCCGTTACTTTAGCCGATCAGATCGAGCGCCCTCCCATATCCAGATATGAGGCGGCGATGCCGCCGCGTTGATTGAGTAGTTCGGGGCCTGTTCCGGCCCCCTGGCGCAAGGGCCTGGCCGTCTCCGCCGCTATGCGGCTCCGCTTGGTGATCGCGGGGGTTTCCCCGTCCTTCCTCCGCTTCGCTCCGTGCAGGCCGGGTGATCCCCCTCCCCCGCGATCAGCCCATCTTTGCGCCATTCCCCGGCCCAGTTCGCCACTTGGCAGAAGTCGATGGGGCCATCGCCTTCGGCTCCATTTTAAGAAGGGAAACAGCACAATGGCTAAGACAACCAAGCCCACCATCCTGCATCTGACCGTCGATCAGCTTCACCGCAGCGAACAGAACGTGCGCAAGAAGCCGTCGAGTGCCGCCAGTGATGCCGAAATCTCCGCTTCGCTGCTATCCGTGGGGCTCATTCAACCCATGGTCGTAATCCCGCGCGAGGCCGGGGGATATGAGGTAATCGCCGGGGACCGCCGCCGCCGCCTCCTGACCGCGTTAGCCGAGGCCGATCCGAGCCGGAAGGCAATGACTTTCCCGTGCATGAAGGTCGATGACTTGAGCAAGGTCACGGAAATCAGCATGGCCGAGAACCGAGCGCGCGAAGCGATGGCGCTGCCCGATGTGTATATGGGTTTCGCGGCCATTCGGGCCGAACGCCCCGAGGCGACCCTAGAAGAGTTGGGCGCGATGTTCGGCTACGATGTGGCCCGCACCGCGCGCATCATGCGGATTGCGAACCTGCATCCCGAGATCATGGACCTCTACAGCGCGGGCGAGATCGATGACGCCCAGGCACAGGCTTACGCGGCGACGGAGGATCGTTCCCTACAGATCGCGGTCTATCGCCAGTTGGAGAAGGAGGCGACCCGCCCGCATGAGAAGAATGCCAGCGCCATTCGCAAGGCGATGAACTCCGGCAACCACGAGCTGACCAAGCTTATGTGCTATGTCGGCGTGGATGCCTATCGCGCAGCAGGCGGCGAGTTTGAGGCCGATTTGTTCGCGCAGGATGGTGCTGGCATCGTCCAGAACCCCGAGGTACTGCACCAGCTAGTCGAGCAGCGCATTGCCGAGGACAAGGATCGGTTCGAGCATAATATCTCGCGCAATGGTCGGATGCTTGGCGAGAAGTGGGGCCTTGCCGACCTCGAATTTTCGTGGACCGCGACCCCTCCGCAGATCAAGCAGTACGGCTATCTTTCGACCGACCATGAGCTTCGCATTCGCAACCCGAAGCGGGGCGACCTCCCCAAAGACCTAGCGAAAATCTATGCGTCGATGGAAACGCGCCTCGCTGCGATGATCGGAGAGGATGACGAACCGTTTCCCGAGCAGGAAGAGGCTTACGAGAAGCTGGCGGCCGAGATTGCCGAGCTGGACGCGCAGCGCACTATCATCCTGCCCAAGAAGGGCGCAGTCGTAGCGGTCGCATCGATCGAGAATGATGGCACCTTTGACGTTGAGCTGTGGTTTGCAGATCGAGCGGCGAAGGGCGCGGAACTGCCCAAGGGCGCTACCGAGCAGCGCGGCCCCAAGCCAGCGGCGACACCGGCAGAGGCCGAGCGCGCGCGCTTCGGGCTGTCCAAGGACAACATGCAAGTCATGATGCTGATCCGGCGCGATATGATCCGGGCCGAGCTAATGCAGTCCGCTTCCGCTGGTTCATCGCTCGCGCTCGACTTCATGCTGTTCTCGCAGGCCCGCACGATCCTCACCCCGACGCATGGCTATGGAAACACCGTCTATTTCCATGGCGAGCTTCAGGGGATCAACGACCTTCCGCACGATGAGGACGGCACCACCAAGATTCACGATCTTGTCGGGAGCCGCCCCGAGCGCGCTGCGTGGCTCACCACCAAGGAGGGCTTGGCATCGGGCGAATGGATGACGGCCCGCGATCCGATTGAGGGTTTCGCGCAGTTTCGAAATCTCCCCGACACCGACAAGAACAAGATCGCGGCGATGATCGCCGGTCACATGCTCATGGCGACGACTTCGGTCTATTCCGACGGTCGCACCCCGCGCATGGTTCGGGGGCTTGCCAACTGCATCGAGGCCGAGCCCGGTTTCGGGCGCTGGCGTGATGCGGTCGAGCTGGACGAAGCGTTTTTCAACACCTTCTCCGCCAAGGCCCGCCTTGCCCTGTTGGAAACGTGGGGTTTGGGGGATCGCGCAAAGGGCATGAAGGGGAACGAAACCGCCGCGTTCTGCGCCCGCATCGCAAATTGCGATGAAGAGGACGCCAAGTTGCTCGGCCTACACCCCGACGATGTTGCCGAGGCGGTGAACTGGCTTCCCGATTTCATGGAGAGCGGCACCGTCGAACCCCTCCCGGCAAAGGAGGAACCGGAAGCCGACGAGGACGACGAGCTGGGCGACGAGGATCAGGACGACGATCACGACCAGATGGACGAGGCCGCTTGATCCACGGCGGGGGGCTTCGGTCCCCCGCATCTTCCCACGCAAAGAGAGGGACCGTTATGGCCCGCCATTGCATCCGCGAACCGCGCTATATCCCGCCCGTCCACGTCATCGGCGAGCAACCCGACATGTTCGGAGGCCCTACGATCAGCCACGCCGCTGAGCGGAAGCCCGTAGGGGCGAAGGCGCTGCGCGCCATCGCGAAATGGGCCGTCGCTCCTTGGCTTGGCGATGTGGAGCGGGAAACCACTCTCGAGGAAGTCCCTGCCCCCGTCCCCGTCTATCTCGTTGCTTGCGTTGCTGCGAAGCTGGATCAAGCTGCCGAGGCGCGCGACCTCTATACTTCCCCATGGTTTCGCAAGGCGCGAGCCTATGTCGAGCGCACCGGCTCGCCATGGCTGATCCTTTCGGCGAAGCATGGCTTGCTAGCCCCCGGTGCCATTATCGAACCCTATGATGAGACCATTAGCGCGATGGGCGCCCCCGCACGCCGCCTATGGGGCGCTCGCGTGCTGGACGAGCTGGCCCGGGTTGTGGACGTCGCAGCGCCGCTGATCGTTCTAGCAGGCCGCAGCTATCGTGATCCTCTCTGGCCCAGCATAGCGCCCCGCGCGACCGCGCCCATGGAGGGCTTGGGGATCGGAGAGCAATTGGCCTGGCTGTCGCGCAGGCCCGGCGCTGAGGCTGGTGTTTCATCGAGCGCATTCCCTGATACAGTCGCGAACGGAGATGCCCATGACCGTTGAAATTCTCGCTGACCCGCAAGTCAGGGGTGCGATTGACCGCCTCGTTGACATTGCCCGTTCCGACACGGGGCAGTCCGCCCGTGTCGCAAACTTCCTGTTGGCATGGTGGAATGGTGACGATTGGGGACATTTCCCCATTGCGGACCTGTTTGGAGTGGACCGCTCCATAGCGGCCGACATGGCAACGATCTTCGCCTTCCTGGGCCAACACCCCGGCGCGATCTACGTCCATGCCTTCGGCGAGGATTACAGGGAGATCATGGCCGATCTTGTCGAGAAATGGCGCGAGACGTGACCCGCGCCGGATGAGTTTCCGAGCGTCCGAGGACGAAGGCGAAATGTCCGAGGGTGTTCGTCGTGCTGGCCGGTGGAGCATTCCGCTCCACCGGCCCCCTTCGTAGGATCGACGCCGTTCTTTATTCGTTCAAGAGTTGATGATATAGCAAAGGCATGACGATGAGCGGCGAAACTGGCCCCCTGTGGACCCAAGATCAGGCGGTTGCCTACGAGGCGGCGCTTGAGGCCATCAATGACGTGATCGCCGGTTACAGCGAACAGATCGCGCTTGAGCAGGAGCGCGCCGCTCCCAGCGCCACGCGGATCGCGTGGCTAGAAATGCGGACGGATCAGGCGACCGCAATCATGCACTCGCTCAACGTGACGGACACCGAGAATGTCCGTCAGGTGCTTTCCGAATACAGCGCGATCGTTCGCGCCCGCGACGCCGCCGAGGCCGTCCCCATCGCTGCCTAAGAGGCAGCATGGACCGCGACCCCGAACGGCATAGCCTGTCACCCGACGCCTTACAGAAAATCTATGAAACCCGCGTATCGCCCCGTCTCTTCCGAGGCGCGGAGAGCGTCGAGCAGCCCACCGCTATAGTTCTAGGAGGGCAACCTGGCTCCGGGAAAACCCCGATGCAGAACCATGCTACCCGCGAATTTGCGGGCAGCGGTGGAATGGTGAAGATCATCGGTGACGATCTTCGCGCCTTTTTGCCTCACTATAAGAGCTTGCAGCGCGCCGACGACAAAACCGCGGCCTTCTATACCGACCGCGATTCTGGTCGATTGGTCGAGAAGGCCATTGCCGAGGCTGCACAGCGGCGCGTCAATGTTCTCGTGGAAGGCACGATGCGCAACCCCGAGACGGTCACAGCGACCTTGCAGCAATTCAGGGATGCCGGGTTTCGCACCGATGCGCGCGCCCTGGCTGTCAGCCCGGAAATGTCGAGCCTTGGCATCTTGCAGCGATACGCCGCGCAAAAGGAAAGCCGTGGCATAGGCCGAATGACCACCATCGAGGCCCATCAGAATGCCTTGCGCGGGATGCTCGACACGCTGGACCGGATACAGGATCAGCGCCTTTCCGATAGCCTCACCATCTACCGGCGGGGCGGCGAGGCGATCCATCGTTTCGATCTATCCGGCCCAGCGCGCGCCGGCGAGCCGCGCGCGCGCGAGCTGGTCGAGCGCGAGCGCAATCGCCCGCTCACGCCGCAGGAAGTCGCTTACAAGCAACGGGAGATCGAGCGGTTGACGCCGATCCTGCAAAAGCATGGCGTCATCCCCGCGCGCGACCCGAACCGCAGCGCCGAGGCCGAGCGTGTGAAACCGGCTGTCCCCACCCCTCCCCGTCGCGACGAGGACCGGGAACGCTAAAGCATTTCGCTTAACGCTGGCTCCATGTCTGCCGGTGCGCCAAGGGCCGGCAGACGATTGGACGCATTCCCGCTTGCGATCGAGAGTAGGAAATCTAGGCGATCTGCTCGCGGACGAACCTCGCCCGTTCCGCCACCGGCACCAGCGGGAGCATGACAAGCTCATAGCCTAGGCTGGAATAGGTATCGACCATGGCGTGGTAAGTGGCTTCGGTGATGCAAAACCTGATAGGGTCACGTCGCAAAATCGGCCAATTGTTGGACGGACTGTGCTAGACAGCCGCACCCCTCAATCCGATATGGTTGCCGAAGGAGGTAGCATGGCGAAATATGACCCTCTGAGGGATTTCCTCAAGCTGAGTGGCGCGACATCCATCCGGATTCCGCTACTATTTGTAGAGCAGATGGTTGGTGGTCTACCGCAAGCGGCTTACCGACAGGAGGCATGGTGGGCGAATGAAGATCAGAAGAGTACACGCCACGTGCAATGCAAGGCTTGGCGCGAAGCGGGCTACCACGCCAAGCTTGATCGAACACTTCCTGCTGTTACGTTCGTAGCCGACGCGGCCTGAATGCTGGGAAGGCTATAGATTCTCGTCCGGCAGCGCGTCCGGTGATGCTCGTGGAAGTCCAGTAAACACTGTTTTCCGAGAAGATAGCCGCTAACTCCTTCAGAACACCGCGTCTTGAGCATTCCTGTCTGAAAACCCGTCCCAGAATCTGTGTTCGGAAAAGGGGCACCCGTATTGGATTTCCCGCAAACGAACCACGATCGAGACGGTATGGCCGTTCTCGGAATCGATGGTGAAATGGGAATGGCCGGGTTGGGGGTGAGCAGTTTGTCGGCTTTCAGCTATGTCGCCAGATTAACTGGTATCGTGTCACTGAAATCATCTAGGGCTATGCCACCACTTGATCGATTTAAGGTCCGAATATGATCGCTACGCGCGAAATAACCTATGACGTGGACGGTCTGACTATGATCGCCCATCTGGCGCAGCCGGAAAGTCCCGGACCTTGGCCGGCGGTGCTGATAGGACATGATGGGGTTGGTCTCGAAGAGTACCAGCGTCAGCGGGCTGACGATCTTGCCGCGCATGGCTACTTGGCGCTTGCAATGGATTATCACGGTGGTGAGGTATTCTTCAATCGACCGGATGCGATGCTGGCCCGCGTTATGCCCATTTTGGCCGATGTAGAACGCATGCAGGCTGTCGGCCGTGCCGCGCTTGATGTTCTTCTCGCGCAACCCGGTGTTAAACCTGATCGCATTGCCGCACTCGGTTATGGTGCCGGCGGCCAAATCGTGCTCGAACTTGCAAGGATCGGCGTCCCATTCAAGGCCATTGCGGTTGTCCACCCCGCCTTTCCAGATGCCAAAGCCGAAGACTGGACCGATGTTACCAGCACGTTCCTTCTATGCACGGGTTCCCAAGACCCCCTTTGCACCCCCGAACATGTTCTGACTTTCGGCCGCGCGCTCCAAGAGGCCGGTGCCGACTGGCGCGTAAACGTATATGGCGGAGCTGAGCACGCATTCTGGGCTCGGCCGAGAAATCCGGATGGATCGCCCGCCGAAGGGGATGCCCACACCATGACCACTGTTCCCGGCGTCAGCTATCATCCGGAGCACGCCACGCGCGCATGGCGGGCGGTGCTCGACCTCTTCGGCGAAACCTTTAGGCCCTGAGTATTCGCCACGGTGATCCTCCGCGCACGCTAATGTGCGGTCATTTGTCCGCCCGATTGCCCAAAATCAGTTGTGTCGGAAACGTCCCATAGTATATATCCGACAGTTCAACAACGGAGGCCGCCTAAATGGGTTTGTTGGAAAGGCTTCGCCGTGGCGCGGCCCAGCGACAGGCGCAGCGAGAACAGGCCGAGTACGAAGCGCGGGGCAATTATTGCACCGAGAGTTTCCGCCAGATTCTATCCGCTGCAAAGGCGCTCCGCTATCACCACAGCATCAATCGAACGCACGGGCACTTTGACGACATGATAGGTTACGGCCTGGCTCAGCGATATACTGACCAGCCCGAAGAAATGGCCGTCATGACCGCCGCGATCCTTGTTAGCCATTGCGGCCCCGATGTCATTGCGTGGATGCAGCATCATTGAGGAAGCGAGGATTTATGGCGACTCTATGGGATGATTGGAAGCCAATCAGCACCGCGCCAAGCAACAAGCATATCTTGCTAGGTTGGAGCGACGGCGGCGAAGAATTTGATTTTCTATTTGACGCTGGCGAGCTGCACGATGGCGTATGGCTGGAAGGAAAGACCCAACCCGACTGGTGGATGGATGGTCCGCCGCCGCCGCCTCGCAGCCACAAAGATTGACAACAAAACGGTGGTTTTGTTGACAGACAACCGGGGACTTCCCCGCTTGCCGAAAAAGCGAGGAAACGCCGCGTTTGTGCAGTGCAGCAATTAAGCCGATTTTCAACGTGACAACCAATTAAAATTTTCTTCGCATTAAGTTGACAGTCTTTCGCCTCTCTCTATTGTCACTTCGGTACAAATGGAGAACGGCGTATGAAACTCGGATATGCCCGTGTCAGCACCGGCGAGCAAAACTTGGCCCTTCAGATCGATGCCCTTCGCGCCGCTGGCGCGGAACGGATTTTTGAGGACAAGGGCGTCAGCGGCTCGACCGTGTTTAAGCCGGCATATGGAGACATGCTCCGCCATGCTCGCGCTGGAGATGAGATTATGGTTTGGCGTCTCGATCGCCTCGGCCGCTCCCTCCCTAGCCTAATCATCGAACTGGAAATGTTGGGAAGTCTCGGCGTGGGCTTCAGCTCCCTCACTGAACAGATCGAGACGGTGACACCGGCAGGCCGATTGTTCTTCCATATGGTTGGGGCGTTCGCACAATTTGAGCGAGACGTGATCCGCGAGCGCACCAACGCCGGACTTCAATCAGCGCGCCGTGCCGGCAAGAAGCTAGGCCGTCCTGTGTCGATCACCGACGATCAATGGAGGCAGGCCAAGTCGCTGCTGGCCGAGCCGCACAAGATGAGCGTGGTGGCGGTTGCCGAGCTGCTGAACGTCACCCGCCAAGCCATCTACAAGCGGCTGAGCGCCGAGAAAGCGGCCGTATCCGTTGATGCTTGATTGGGTGCCTCCCCTGCCCTGCCCTTTCCTTCGAGCGCAACACACAGGATTGCCACCTTCCCTTTCCGCGGTCTTGCCTGTGATGAGATCGCGAGCAAGCATGTCCCCTCGCGCCGTCGCTGCTGATTGACGCACCTGGGCGTCTCCCCTTGCCTCATGCGGGGTCGGCCTTCGGCCTCAAGCAGAAAACCGCCGCTTCGCGCCTACGGTTTCCGCAAGCGGACCCTCCGTTTTTCAGCTTGCCCGCGTCAAGGGGGCCGCCCCTCCAAAGTGCGTCAGCAACGACAGCACGAAGGAATGGACATGCAGAACATCGCTGAATTTCGCATCATCGGCCGCATCGGCAGCACGGAGATCAAGGAAAAGGTGGCAACGCTGGACGTTGCAGCCAACTACGGCCGCAAGGTTGGCAATGATTGGGAGGATGACACCCACTGGAACCGCGTCACCTGCTTCGGCAAGAACATCGACCGCGCCGCCAAGATGGCTAAGGGCGACCTGGTGCACATCACTGGCCGCGTCCGCCAGTCCCGCTATGATCGCGACGGCCAAACGGTTTACAGCGTCGACCTGATCGTTGACCGCATGGCAGTGATCGCCAAGAATGGCCGCCCTGCTGACGACGATCGCGACGAAGATTGAAGCCAAGGCGGGCGGCGCGCAGCGCCGCCCTTCCCTTCCATGGGTAATCGGGAACTTAGGAGGCGCTTGTGCCGGATCATGTGAAGGGAACTGGACGATCGGCGCGGATCGAGGCCGCAGTTGCCCTAGTCGGTCGGGCGATATGTCTGGCCGAAAGCGAGGGCAGGCTAGATGCCGCGTTCGCTGGCGACTGGGCAAGCCGTTCGTTCGGTTCGCGAGGGAAACAAGGGTGACTCCGCCGCCAAGGCTCACCTTTCCTTGTGTTTTACATGTAATTCACATGCCTGCAAAATACATGTAAAACAATGTCATGGCATTTGCAGACCTGCATAATCCAGTCCTGTGCATGAAAGGGCTTTGCATGGCTTTCCTGTTCAAGTATGTTCAAGGTATGCCTTTGCTGCCCAATGCAGCTAAAGAGCTGTTGAGACATGCAAAGGAAAGCAAATGGCAGTTATCGCCTTGGCATCCCCGAAAGGAGGTTGCGGCAAGTCCACAACGGCGATCGCCCTGGCCGGCGCGTATGCCGAGCAGGGATATTCCGTCCGGATCATAGACGCGGACCCTCGCCAGCGCGTCATGCGATGGGGTGAAGCGGGGCAGACCGGCCCACAGATCGGCGTCGTCAGCGCAAAGGCCGACACGATCGTCTCAACAATCCGCGCGGCCGAGAGCGAAGCGCAGATCGTAATCGTAGACGTGGAGGGAAGCGCGAACATGGTCGTTCCGCTCGCCATCGCCCACGCCAATTTCGTCATCATTCCGGCTAACCCGTCGGCGGCAGACGTGGAGGACGCTATAGCGACCGTGCGCATCGTTCTGGACACGCCCAGCAAGCACGGGCGGAGCGTTCCCCACGGATTACTTTGGACCCGCGTTTCAACCGGTTTCCAGTCGCGCGAATTTACCGCCTTGGCAGGACAACTGGCCGAGGCCGGCGTGCCAGTCATCGGCCAGCTTGTGGAGCGCACGGCCTACAAGAGCCTGTTTTCCTATTGCACCACGCTTGACCAGCTCCCCCGTGACGAAGTGCCAGGCACCGACAAGGCGAGGGCGGAAGGGACGGCGCTGGCGAATGCGGTAGCCGATGCAATTCTTGCCGATCAGGAGAAAGCCGCATGAGCGAACCACAGAAGCCAACAAGGCGAAATCTCAGCCTACCCCTGGCATCGGTGCGTAGCATCGAGCCTGACGCCTCTACGGGCCACCACAGCGCCAAGGAGACTGCGCAGCGGCACGGGTTCGACAATGTGCCTATCCCGGCGAGCGAGGTGGACCGTTTGAGGGCCAATCAGGCAAGCGAACCACCGCGCCGCAAGCGAGGGGCAGGGCGGTCCATGCCGTTCTCTGTGAAGCTCGCACCCGCGACGATGGAATATATCTACGAGGTGGCGAACTCGCGCGACATTCCCTTGGCGCAAGTGATCGAGGAGCTTGTTGACGCGCATCGGGCGGCCGCGAAGTGACGCAGCCGCCAAAGAAGGTCCGCATGGACGGGGAGGGCAGGGCGTCCCTCTGACAAGGCGGGCGAGGTTGTTGGCTGGAACCAGCGACCCCGCCCTAATCACAACCGCAAATTGGAGCTTTGCGAATCATGACTGACAACACCCTACCGAATCCGGTCGCGGCGAGCGATGCAGCTTGGGCAAGCGCTCTTGGTGATTATCGGGCGGCAGCTTCGCGGTTTCATGCCGAGGTCGCGCGTGCCGCTGCAACCGGCGAGGACATTGACCAAGCCGCCGCCGATGCACACGCATTTGCAGCCGTCGCCCTCATCGGTACGCCGGCAACCCATGTCGTTCAGATCGGACAGAAGATCAGGGCGGCCGACAATCTTGTGAATCTCGGGCAGCTCTATCCGAACCTTGCCGAGATCCTTTTGAGCGACGTGCTCGGCTTGATCGGGCTCGCGAACGGCGACGAGAGATTATTGCCGCATCGGCTTCACTGAGGCGCAAAGCGGCTAGTGCGATGTACTGGCCGCGCTTCTCCGGTGCACCCACAGCAGGGCGGTTACAGCGTGGAGCTGTTGCAGCCACCGCCCGAAAGGATCATGGACCGTCGGGCGTGCCAGCGTCTTTCGGGCCGCTGATCCTTCCCCGTCATCACAGCGCCCGTCTGTGGTGAGGGCGCGGACTGACGGAGAAGAACATGACCGCATCGAGCTTCATTGCCGACATTCCTACGGGCTTCATCGTTGTGGCCGGGCTTGTCGTGCTTGTTCTGGCGGTTCGCTTCCGTGGTGCCATGTCGATCGCCTTTGCCGTGCTCTGCCTCGTTGGCACTTGGAATGCCGGGGAAGCCCAGCCCCTTCTTGCCGTCATCATGGGCGCCGTTCTGTACGGGTTCCTTGCACTCGTGAGCGGCTTGTTCGGCGGTCGCGGCGGCATGGACACCGACGCGCCAACGGGCGGCTACGACTACGCTGCCGAGCAGGCCCGCCTTGCCAGCGAGTATCATCGCCGCGACCGGGAAAGCCGCTTCTAGTCCCCGGAGAGACCTGAAATCACCGCAACCACTTTCGCCCCGCCATGCTTCGCAATGGCGGCGGCGATCGTGCGAGCTTGGCTGCGTTCCATGTCGGGGATTTTCACGCGCTCCAACGCCGCCATAAGGACCGGACGGCCAGCATCACGCAACGCTTCCTCCGCTTCCTTCTCGCGTTTCACTATCGCCGCTAGAGCTGCCTCAGCCTTGATCCGCTCTTGCTTGATGGCGTCGAGGGCAGGGGGCTTTGCCATGAGTGTTGTTCCTTCCGTTCAGTGAGTGAGATTGGTTCGAGTAGACAAGCCGAGCCGATCCGGACGGATGGGTTCACGGCTCTACGGGTTAGCCAACGATCAACGAGGCGACGGCGATCAGGAAGCCGAGCAAAGAGAGGGCCGCCGCTCGTTCATGCCATCGACTGATGCTAGCGAGCCGCGCGATCCTGGCCTTTTCAGTTGAAGCACGGATCAGGGCTTTGTCCCGGTTGACGACCCAGAGGCAATAGACCGTGACGACAACGAAGACTCCTGCAAGGATGTGCATGCGTCCACCTTCAATATAAGACAAAGCCGGACTGTTGTATTCCTGTGAGATGGAAAGTCCAGACCGCTTGAAATGCGTAGGTTCGGATAACTCCAAAATCGAAAAGCGCGCGGCGAAGCCGCTCCTTTGGCGCAACCGATCCAGCAAGCACGCTCGTCGAGACGGTGCGGTTCGGTGCCTCCGGCAATGCCTTCCCTCCCGTCCACGTCTTTATCGGTTTCGCTTGAGGTGACGTAAGGCGAGTGATAGGTAGGGATTGAGAGTTGAAGTTCGCAGGATAGCCCAACTGATTGCATTGTCTGACACAATGCCATCGTATGGGCACCGCTGCACGGGGCTGGAATGTCGAGAATTACGTTGCGCCTTGAGGACGATGTTACCGATCTCGTCGACGTGCTGGCGAAGGCCGCAGGCATGACACGGAGCGCATGGATCGCTCGCGCCATCAAAGACGCACTTGGCCGCAGGCCCGATGAAGTCCGCGACCTTCCAGCTAGTGGAGGTGCATCAAAAACGCTGGCACTTCGGCTGCCCGCCGAGGAAATGGACGCGATTGATTTGGTCGCTGCCAAGGCCGGGATGACCCGCTCGCAGTGGGTCAAGCGGACGCTTCGCTGGCAACTCTGGACACGCGCCGGCGAGCTGCGCCTTGTGCCGAGCAGCTACCGTTCCATCATGAAGATCGTCGCCCAGGTCCGAGCTATTGGCTATTCGCTCAATCAGGCAGTGAAGGCGATGAACGCTGCCAATCGTCCTGAAAGCCCGCTCTTGATCGAGCAGGTTGCGCCCCATGTCATCGCCATGGAGGGGCGGCTTTCCGAAACGATCAGAGAGGCGAACTCGACACTCACCGCGATCGTGTCGGGCGAGGTCAATTATTGGACCGGGAAAGATCGCGCAGCGTCCATTGCCAGCGAGAGCGGGTCATGAACGGTTTCGAGTTCTCCGATCAGACCCTTGAGGATCTGGAGCGCGTTCAAGGTGCGCGCGGGGCAGGGCGGGGCAAGGTCGACCATCGCGGCAATCGTGCTTTGGCCCGTGATCTTGGCACTATGATGCAAGTGCCGGTACGGCTTGGTTCCGGCGCTGGCCGCTACGGATCTCAGTCGCGCGGCGAGCGCAGCGCCCGTGCATTCGAACAGCTTGGCCGGACAGCGAAGCGTGCGCCTCAAGTGGTGGTGAAGATCACAAGTCGCATTCACGGGGCGGCCAGCACCGTCGGCGCCTTCACCTACGCCGGTCGCATTGGCATGTCCGATCAGGAGCCTATCGGGCTCGAGACGAGCGAGGGCAAGGAGCTGATGAGCGCCCACGACATGATGCTCCTGGCGCGCGAATGGCAGCAGTGGGAAACGGCGGACGAGGCGCGCAGGAATGGTGCGACTGCGATCGCAATGGTGTTCTCAATGCCGCCCGGAACCGACCCTGAAATAGTGCGCGAGGCGGTCCGTGACTTCGCGGAGACCGACTTGTCGAACCGGCGCTGGGTTATGGCTCTGCATACCGATGAGGCGCACCCGCACGTCCATCTTATCATTGCGGGGCGGGACAACGATGGACGCCGTTTCAATCCGAACCGTGAGTTCCTTCAGCAGTGCCGGGAGCGGTTTGCGGAGAACCTTCGAGATCGTGGCGTAGAGGCAGATGCGTCCATGCGGATCGCACGCGGCTACCCGCCTAAGCAAGACCCGACCCCCGTCCTCAAGATGCGCGAGCGGGGCGCAGAGCCCGAGGCCGATAAAGGCCGCGTCGCTGTTATCGGAGGGCAATCGCCCGATGCCGAGAAGCGTCTTGGGGACCGGGAGCGCGAGCGTAGCAAGACCGTCTCGAATCATGCCGCCGTGCGCGAGATCTATATGCGCGCCGTGTCGGAGCTGGAGGCCAGTGGCGGGGCGGCCGAGGTTGATCGAGCGAAAGCGCTTCGCTCCTTTGTTGAGGCGATGCCGACGCCTGCGAACGCGCGCGCGGAGATCATCGAGCGGCTGAAAACTGGCAACGCACTGCCGAAGGAATATGCGCAGGATCGTGAGCTAGAGAAGCTGAAGGCGCGCGTGCAGCACCGCGAAACCGACCAGCGGAGCGCCGCGCTGGATAGGATCGAGCGAGCAACTGGAAGGATCAAATCCGTTTCGGCCGAGCTGACCGCCGGCGACAAGAAGGCAGGGGCAGGGGAGGGCGAACCGACCATCTTTGATCGCATTCGCGCGAAGTCAGCCGAGCTGAAGAGCGGGAGCGCTCCGCCCGATCTTGCGCCCGATCGAGGGCTTGCCGGGGCCACCGAGCGGCTACAAGCCATGCAGCGGAAGTTGCACAAGACCATAAAGGATCGCGAGCAAACTAAGGACCGGGACCGTTCCCAGGACCGCAGCCGCGACCCCGATAGGGGAGGGCCGGCGCGGTGAGCGACGACGAACTATTGAGCGCGTTGCTCGACCAGATCGGGACGCTTGCGGAGGGCGTGCAGGCGGTCATGGAGAACCAGCAATCGCTTGCAGCGAAGCTGGACGCACAGGCCACCGAGCAGGAGGCCCAGGCAAAGAGCTTGGCCGCGATCGGGGTCGCCATCGGCATGACCTACCTTGCCACTGGCACGGAAACGCCTCTTCCGGTTGACGTGTTGGAGGATCGTGCCTTCGCGTCATTCCTGGAAAGCTATCCGCTTGATGGCCCTCCGATCACGGGTAAGGCCGTGATGGCCGAGCACCTGGCGCGATTGGATCAGGTTGAGCCGACGCGGCTTGCAGCGGGCTTCCGTGACCTTGAGCGGCAAACGCACCTGACGATGATCGAGCGCGTCCGCAACAGACAGATCGAGCGCATCGCCCGCGATAAGTACGGCGACCTTGAGGCCATAGAGAAAGGACGCTCCGTTACCGATGCGTCCTCTCGTGAGCCAGATCGCTAGGCGTAAGCGGCTTCGCCAGGCAGTCATTTTGCCCCTTGGCGAAGCTCCGACTGCATGGCAGTTACCTCGCCTATGACGATCGCAACGAAGAGCCTTAGCGCAGTTTGGTGGCGCTCCCTCTAAGGGAGCGGCACGTCGTCATTATTACGACCATCGCCGCCGTGTACGGTGCGATTGGTTAAATCCACAAAACGTCACCCGTCACGGCGGCCCTATTGTGGGAAGCCAAATGACATTTTCAAACAAGGTGACGTGGAAAATCGAGCCGGATCGCTGCGCGCTGCTGATCCACGACATGCAACCGCACTATCTCGGGGCACTGCCGGAGGCTTGCCGTCGCCAGCTCGTCGCGAACGTGCGGGCGATCGGGATGGCTTGCCTCGGCCAGGCCATTCCGATCTTCGCCTCCCAAGTGCCGGCGCAGGGTGCGCGCGAGCGCGGTCTGATGCTGGATATGTGGGGGAGGGGGCCAACGGACGCCGGCCAAGCCCTCGATCCGGAGCTTGGCTTTGACGGCCTTCCGGTCCGCGTGGTGACAAAGCGGAGCTATAGCGCCTTCTACGGCAACGATTTCGAGGTGCTGCTTCGCCGCCTCGGCCGCGACCAAATTCTGATCGTCGGCGTCTATACCTCGATCGGGTGCCATTGCTCGGCGGTCGATGCCTTCATGCGTGACATGCGCGCTTTCCTCATCTCTGATGCCACGGCGGACATGGAGCCCGCCGATCACGCGAAAGGGCTGGAAACCGCCGCGCGTCTTTGCGCGCGCGTCCTCGATACGGAAGCGGTCTGCCGTGCCCTCGCGCCCTCGGCGGCGCACCCATCAACCCGTTCAAACGGGATCGACGTATGCTAGAGGGCAATTCCACAGCGTACTCGCGGGAAGGTCCTATCCCTCCGAAGAAATGCAGTCCGCCGACTCGCCGACACACTGCAAAAGCGTGTGCGGACTTACATTGAGGCCGTTCGCTATTCTCTCAATGTTATCAATAGAGACATTACGTTCGCCACGCTCGATCGCACCAAAATAGGTGCGGTCCATATCAATGTCGTAAGCAAAGTTCTGCTGACTTATCCCGAGTTCTTTGCGGCGACGTCTGATATTCGCAGCAACAATTCGGCGTAGTGCTCCAGGATGGTTCTTTTTCACCCTTCATGAATCACCCGCAAGATGGCTATAAGGCGACGGGTTTTAAGCATCAATTTACGGACCTATGCTAAAGTAGCGCATTTGCTGGCCGAGGCAGGGAGCCGCGCGTGTGAGTAGCCATTTACCTGTCGGTCGCTTGGCCGATCGTCTGGAATCCCTTTCAAGGGAACAAACGTGGCTAGCGATTCTCGTCGCCACGGTCCTGCTCACGGCGGCCGACAGGGAATGGCCGGACCTCGGCGTTGTTCCGCTCTATGTTCCGGTCATCTGCGCCGCCGCTTGGAAACTGGGCGAGCGAGCCGGCTACATCGTCGCGTTGATGGCCGCCTTGATGGCGACAGTGGCCTATGTCGGCGGCGCTCCCGGCCTGACAGGCTCCCTCGTTGCGAGCCGGGGGACGATCCGCATCGTCACCTATCTCTTTGTAGTCACGATAATTACGAGCTTCCGGCGGTCCTACGATCGCGAGCGGTTCCACGCGCATCAAGATCGCATGACCGGGGCGCTTAACAAGGAAGTCTTTCACCGCCGATCCGCCAAAGCGATCGAAGATGCCCGCCGCACCGGGCAAACGCTGTTGCTGATCCTGCTCGATCTTGACGACTTCAAGACCATCAACAATCGCGAAGGCCATCAGGCTGGGGACGAAGTTCTCCGGACTTTCGCAAAGGGCGCGTCCTCGATCATGCGCCGGGAGGATTTGATCGGCCGTATCGGCGGCGATGAGTTCGCCTTGCTGATCCGCGTGCCGTCAATCGCGGAAGGCCAGGGGTTCGCGCGCGACGTTCACGCTCGCCTATCGGCGGTCCTCGCCGAATCCCGCTATCCTGTGACGTGCAGCATGGGCGCATTGCTGATCCCGCCTGATGAGCCTCGCGACGCGGCGACACTGATGCACGCGGCCGATCTGGCGATGTATCAGGCCAAGCACACCGGCAAGAACGCGGTCGAGGTCGAATGGGCCGGTGAGAGGTTGGTCTCATCGATCCCCCGCCGCGTCGCGCCTTATAAGGAAGGGATCGCATGAAAGACCGAGATGCGCTGCGCCGCCGCGCGCTCGCCATGACGGTCGAGACGCTGGCGCTGCTGGATGAAGTCGGCGAGCATGGACGCGGCCCTCTATGAACGCTTGGGGTGGGGGCTGCATTCCCTCTACACGACGGCGACGATTCCCCCGCCGATCGCGGCGTAGAGGCCATAGAAGAGGGCGCACCGTCGCCGGTGCGCCCTCCCGTGAGACAGATCGTTAGGCGATCATTCCCGCTTATATTCGTCCCCGCTGGCGGTCAGATTGCCCGTTGCCTTGTCGATCGCGACAGACACATATCCGACTCCGGTAGGCGCTTGCAGAAGGCCATCCTGCAATGTGGCGGGTAGGTTTCTGGTGCGAATTTTGCCCTTCATGCTTGGAGCTGTCTCGCGGATCAGGAAACTATCGCCGTTTCGTTCGATCGTCAGCGACCGTTTTTCGTTTATCGTGCTGACCCATTTACCGACGTATTCGTCGCCGGCCTGGCCGCCGCATCCGGTCAACATAGCCAGGGTCAGGAGGGCCGCTCCGCACACACCTTTCATCGTCGTGACGCGCTTCACCGATCTAGATCCCGTGACGTTTTCTCGGCCGCTGCGCGATTCTGATCGCGGGTTTCGTCTCGGCGCTGCTCGACCTCGCGAACGCGTGGCGCTCGCACTTCGCCGCCACGCTCTAGGGTCTGTGCCACCGCTTCTCGAGCCGCAACTTTCATGCGGGCCGCCTCTGGCGTCGCATGGCCATATTTCTTGTCGATTGCGGCTTCCATCGCGGCGACCTGTTTGGCGCCGGGGTTCGTGCTCTTGTCCTGCAGGCGCTCCGCTTGGGTCATCTGCCTGAAGTCGGCCGCCATCTGGCGGTCGCGATCCTGGCGCGCAAGATCGCGCGTTCCGTTCGATCGTTCGCTTGGCTTGCTGCCCGCAGCCTGTTCCGTTCTGTCGTCAGCCATTATCCCTTAGCTCCTTTCAAAAAGGCCAAAGCCTCGCTGTCGTGACCGCTGTTGTCGCCCTCATGGGCCGTAGATCCGTTTTCCGGGCTTGCAGCGGCTTCCGCCCCGTCCACGTTGGCATTCGCGCTGTTCGCGCTCGCAGGGGCATTCCCTGCCATCTCAGAGGCGGACCGTTCCCGAGCCGCCAGATCGTCAAAGTCCATGCCGGCGAAGTCGGCCGACAAGCCGAGCGCGGCGAAGAAGGCTGCCGCCTTGTGCGGATCGCCATCAGCGGGCAGCTCGTCGAAGGGGAAGCCCACTAGGCGCGCGAAATCGACGCCGCTTTCCGCCTCGGCATCGGACATTTCAGGAGATTCGATGCTTTCGATCAACGCGAGCGAGCGCCTTGCAATCGAGGGATCGAGCGGCCGCGGTACGATCGGCGGCGGCGCCATGCTCGACGCTTTCGCCATCCACTTGTCCTTGTAGTATCGAATTTTCCCGCCTTTCAGCGGGGGGATGCCGGCGCGCAGGACAATCACGTCCTCTTGCGAAAGCAAAAGCAGCTCTTGCGGCAACATGAGGGGGCGGCGCTGGTCCGAGGTGGACACTGACCCCTCAAAGGCATCCCATATCCGCTTGGAGCGCGATTTGGCCTCATAGGTGTAATTGCCGAGGCGTTCGGATAGCTCCTTCGCCACATCGACGTGCTTCGGCGTAAAGACCAACTCGACGCCGCAGTTCTGAACAATCTCGCTGGTTACGTCGGGGCCGTAAACATCGCGCAATTGGGCGCGGGCCTGAATGACCGGCAGCAGGCGAATGCCGTAGCCGGCGACGTAGCTGAAGCCCGAGGCGATCACACTGGCACGGCCGAGGCGGGCAAACTCGTCGAGCAGCAGCAGGAGCTTGAGCGGGTGCTTGCCGGTTTTAGGGTCCGGCAGATCGCGCACATTCAGGTCAATGAGCTGTTGGAACAGCAGATTATAAATGTCCGACACGCGCTCGATGTTGTCGGGCGATACGCCGAGGTAGAGGGAGATCGGCCGCGAGCGGAACTCGCGCAGATCGAAATCCGATTCCGACGTGGCCGCGTCGACATAGGGATTGATCCAGAGATTGATTTTGGCCGACACGGACTGGCGGATGCCGGTGAACGTATTGGCCGAGCTGGAGATCCAATCATTCAGCGCTGATATGCAGGCTTCCGACAAGGGATTGCCCGACGCCTGCCTGTCCTTGATGATCTTCGGAAAACGCTCTTTCGCATCGCCGGCGCTGAAATTGCGATAGACCTCGCCCATGGTGAAGGGGAGGGCAGGGGTTGCCGCGATATAGGCTGCAACGCCGATGAACGCGGTGCGCGCGCTGTCCATCCAGAAGCTTTCGCCGTTGGCTGGCGGCGGCCAGAGCATCGCCGCGATCTTCTGCAGCTCGTCAATGACCTCCACCGGGTCAGTGCGCTTGATGTGGGCGAAGGGATTATAGCGCGCCGTTCGGCCTTGGGAGTCGAGCGGGTCGAACATCAGCACTTGATGACCCAGGCTCTTGCGCCATCCCGCCGATTTCTCCCAATTCTCCTGCTTCACATCGAGGACAACGACGGAATCAGACCACGCCAGCAGGTTCGGAATGACGACACCAACGCCCTTGCCGGCGCGTGTGGGCGCTTCGAGCAAGACATGCTCCGTGCCGCTGAACTGGATAAACTCTGTGCCGAACAGGCCCTTCTTGCGCGTTCCCAGCAGCAGGCCTTCCCCGTCGAGCAGGCCCGCGCTTTTGGCCTCGTCTCGCTTGGCCCAGCGTGCCGCTCCATGGAGCGTCTGACGTTTGTTGATGTAGATGAAGGCGGCGCCGATCGCGCCGATCGCCGCGACACCGCCGACACCTTTCAAGAGCCAGCCCATGACAAACGGGTTGTGGCGGTAGAACCAGAAATATTCCGGCATCCTGGCGATATTCAGGTCAGTCCGGAATTGCCCCATGCCGATGATCGCCACCAGTCCACCGAGGACGAAGATCACGATGAGCGCAAACACACCGTAGACAGTTATATTACGCCGGTTCATGTCCGCTCCCTACATGCCGGCTAATTCCGGCTCGAAATGGATTTCAGTGACGCGGAACTTGCCGTCCACCTTCTTGCACTGGACAACTACGTCGACCAGCATGTGCAAAAGATCGAGAATGTCCGCGCGCGATAGGTCGCGTCCGCCTTCCGATTCTTTGACCAGCAATGACAATTGCTGAAACGCCAGCGCGGCCGAGTCCGCGTGAACTGTCGTAATCGAGCCGGGATGGCCGCTGTTCACATTCCGCAGATAGAAAAAGGCGGTCCCGTCGCGCAGCTCCTGCAAAAGAATGCGATCAGGCCGCATTCGCAATGCCGCCTCGAGAAGGTGCTTTGCACCGACCTGTGCCTGGCCCTGGCCGTCCTTGGAGTAGAGCAGATGCACCGCGTTGCGATGGGGAACGATCAGCTCGCGTGTGTCCTCGATCGTCAGCAACCGCTCTTCTTCGGGGATGAGCTTAATCAGCGCCTTCGATAGCGTCGTCTTGCCCGACCCCGTCGCACCGGAGATCATGATGTTCTTGCGCGACTTCACCGCCAATTCCAGAAACCCGGGCCAGTCGCCTTTTGTCTTGAGCGCGACCAGCTCAGCATCAGCGGCCGAGCTGCGCCCGCGCGCGATCTTGGTTTCAGCGAACAAGCCGCCCTCATGCAGCTCGTCCAATCCGAATGTCTTGGTCGACGGCTTTCGGATCGTGATGGAATACAGGCCGAGGTCGCAGGCCGGTGGTGCAACAATCTGCACACGCTCGCCCGTGGGAAGGCTTGTCGAGCAGATTGGCGTTGTCTGCCCGACCTTTTGCTTTGTGAAGTTCGCCATCGACGTTGCCAGAGTCTCAAGCCACCCCAGCGAGAGATTTTCGTCGTGAACCCATTCCCAACCGCCGCGGCCCTCAACGCCAATTTCAAAAGGCTTGTTGATGACGACTTCCGTAACGGCGTCGGCATCTAGCAAGGCGCGAAGCGGTTCCAGATGGTGAACCAAGATTGCCTGATCGAACATCAGCGGCGCAGCCTCAGTGAGTAGACCTTGCTGAAATCGACGTCGCGCGCGACCATGATCGTCATTTCCTTGCCCTGCGCGGCGCGGAGGCGGGGCCTGATCCGTGCGGCATCCTGCACCGCAACACCCGCCGCTTGGTTCGGCGTGTTGAAGACCTGATCGGCCCCCGAAACCTCATTGCTGATCGCATCGCCGGCATCGCCAACGATCGACAGAAGCAAGGCCGCACCGAACCTCTGCCAGAAGAAGTTATCGACCTTGCCGCCCATGCCGGCGCGGCCGAGCTGATCGGCAGCAGGCGAACCGAGGCTGACCGACACACCCGATGGCGTGATGGCGCGATTCCAGAGAACGAAAATTCGGTTCTGGCCTCTGGAAAAGCCGCCCTGATACTCGCCCAGCACGCGCGTTCCCTTCTCCATCAGGATCACGCTGCCATTCATCGACCATATGTCTTGCGGGACGAGGCAGCTCGCTAGACCGGGCTGAGTGGAATCCATCGCCGTCTGCAGGACGCACGGAATCTGCATTCCTGCCGTGATGAGGAAATTACGGTTGGATAGCCGGCCAGCATCGACCCGCTCAATGTCCATACCGTTCAACTGGCGCGCCAGATTGTTCGGCTCTTTCGCGTTAGGCCCGCCCTCGCCGCCTTCCTCACCATTGCCACCGACCCGAAGGTTGCTGAACGGCCCGTTGTTGCCCGTTACGGCCCCGAGAGGCCCAGCGCTGGCGCTCACCGCCATGATCGGTGCTCGCCGCATAGCGTCCTGTCGCGCCTGCTCCCTTGCGATCGCGGCCATGCGCTCCTGGCGCATCTTCTCAAGCCGTTCCGCCGTGGGATCGGCCGCCGCTTGTCCTTGGCCGGGAGCGGGGACGGTTACGCCGCCCGTCGACAGGTCCTGGCCGTCCATGATCGGATTGCCGAACGGGTCGACACCGACTTGCTGTGCAGGCTTATCGCTGCGCACCACGACCGCAGCGGCTTCCCGCGCCGACTTCTCGGCCGACTCATCATCGAGCCGGAACGTACTGTCGGAGGGCGTCTTGTTGGCCTTCTCAGACTGCGTTGCCATGGAATAGACCATGAAACCGACGAAAGCCGCGCCGACCGCAGCGGCACCCATCGCGCCCTTGCCCATCGACTGCAGGCGGCCACGGGGATTGAATGCCTTGCGATCGAAGTCAGGGGTTGTGCTGTTGGCGTCCTTCAGCGCGTCGTCGGACACGTCGCTTTCGTCGTAGGTCAGGCGACTTTTTGCCTCACCGAAGTTCAGGTTCTTCTTGTCGTCGCCATCATCGGCGTTGTTCTGAATATCGCTCATCGTGACTGGCTCCCCTCCACGCTGCGTTCGACCTCTGGCGAGGCGGTTCCAGATGAATTGTCAGGTCCATAGCGGTCGTAGGCATCGTTCCAGATGCAGCTCAGCGACTTGCCGCGTCGCAGGCGGAACTCGCGTGCGACCTGATGCACGACGAGAAATTCGCCGCGAACATCATAGGGAACGACCGCCTCCGAACCGTCCGGCAAGACGGTGAAGATCGCCGGAAGCTGCTGGTTTCGAGGAAACCGCATGATGGTGAACTGGCCGTTGTCGGAAATCTCCGAAGGCGCGAGATCCGACGAACCGGCAATCTGATAGGCAAGATTGCGCCTGCCCTGGACCGCAGCGGCCTCCAACGCCACTTTGACGCCGCCCGCTTCGACCATGAGCATTTGCAATTGGACCTGCTGCACCTTCGCTTGCTGCGCCGCCGCCGCTTCCTCTGCCGGATAGCGGAAGCGCACCACGAATTGGGCATCGGTCCCTGGCGCGATTGCACCGCTGCGCGCCGAGAGCGCAAATGTGTAGGTGCGGACCATGCCGCCCCGGCGCGTGACGACGATCAGATTGGTGGCTGGCGCACGCTCGCGCGGCTTGATGAACAGAATGTTCTCAGCCGGTGCGACTTCCCAACTCACCGTGTCGCCCAGGGCGACGCTCGAAATCGTCTCGCCCGTGCCGAACACGATTTGGGACGCTGCGCGGAATACGCCATTGACCCGCACAACCTCATCCGCATCATAGTTGATGTAGCGAATGCGGCTGTCCTGATTGCCCGCGCGAGGGATTTCCTCTGCGAATACCGGACTTCCGGCCATGATGGCAGCGAGAACGCCGCCGACTAGGATGCTGCGAACCCCGATCATGACGCAATCTCCGGGTCTGCGCGGTAGCTGATGACCTGAAAGCCGAGGGGGTTGTTGAGCCGCCCCGCTTCAGTCGTCGGCTTGTCCACGTATTTGAAATTGATAGTCGCGACCCAATGGCTCAGCTCGTCGGGCGCGTTGCCGGGCCTCATAACGGACTTGGTGAAGCGCACTTGCGCAACACGATCGTTGATGAAGGTAATACCCCTGACAGCCGCCGAGATTACCTCGCCGTTCTGGTAATTCACGATCGGGCTGTTCGGATTAGTCGGCCGACGCTGGCCGGCGAACTTCTCCTGCTCTTGCGGGATCGAGAGCGCATAGACACGGGCTTGCGTCTCACGCGCCGAGACTTCGGCCCAGCCCTCACGGTTGCGGACGTACTCCGAGAGGAAGAACTTGTTCACCGCCTCGTCGGCGGTGATGTTCCGCGTGTTGGTAAGCCGCGTCACCACATCGATGCCGCCAGTCTGGCGATCGACGCGGATCACATACGGTTCCACCGACCGCAGCGGCATCGCGACATGCCATGCCAGCATGGCGAGCCCGAAGGCAACGCCGCTGGCGCCGACGATATAGGCCAACCGCTTTTGCTTGTTGGCCTCGCTTACCCGATCGAAATCCCAGCCTTTTGCGTCCGAGAAATATTTGTCGAGGTCGCCCTTCTTTTTGACTCCGAGGCTCATGGTCAGCAGCTCCTAAACGCGGTTTGCGGGGAGATCGGATCGAGCCCCATCGAGATCGGCCGACCGACCGGCGCAGGCGCGCCATTGCGAGGCGCTGGCGGTGGAGCTGTCAGATCGGGCACCGGCACGGCTTCGGGTGCCGGTTCGGCATCCTTGCCGAACACCATCACCTCAGCGTGGGCGCCCTCGCGCGCCGGTGGCGCTGCGCTCACATCGGCTTGCGAGAAGATCGAGCCGTAAGGGTTGGCATTTCGCGCGCTTCCGCGACTGCAATGCTTGGGAGGGTTCCCGCCTTCCGAGGTCGTGGCACAGGCCGCCAAAGCGCAGCTTGCCACCCCAACGAAGAGAATCCTTCCCCATCGGCGCGCGGACGGCGCGCCGTGATGAGACTTCACCATGAGCTTTCCTCCTATCGATTGCCCGGTCTGGACGATGCACCGGGCATCGAGGTTCGACCGGAAGATGCTTGAGCTTGAGAAGCGAGATTTGTCCGAGCCGCCGTCTGGCGATTGAGGCTCCACCGCGCCGCATTGCCGACCGCGCCTGCCGCACGACGTGGAGCGCCGATCGACGAGTTCATGATTCTGCGTTGCAGCGTCGCCGGGTAGATCGCGGATAGGAAGCCCGCGCCCGAAGATCCGCCGCCGCCAGCAAACGAACCAATCGACTGCGCTTGCATGATGATGAAGCCGCCGACGAGGACCGCCACGAGTTGCAGCATCATCGCGGCGAGGGCCGTCCACGTATCGCCACCGTCGCCGGCGCCGACCGAATTGGGGATGGCGTTGACCAGCGCGACGACGAACAGGAGCGCGATCGCGACGGCCGCCGTTTGAATGGCGTAGTTCAGCACCGCGCCAAGCCAGCTAAAGAACAGGCCGGACGAGGCCGGGAAGATGAGCGCGCCGACGAAAATCGGCATTGTCGCGATGGTCACGAACAGGCCAAATTTGATGAACAGCACGATCGTCATCGCGATTGCCGCGATGATGTAGGCCAGCAGCATGATGAGAATGACCATCAGGCCCGTGGCCAGGTTCGGGATCGTGACAGGGAAAAAGGTGCTCGCCTCTACCCAAGGCTCCATCGAATTATGGATGGTCAGCGCCGGCTCGACGGCGTTTTTTACGAAGGCGTCGAAGGATGCCGACAGAGCCCCGCCGCCCAGCGCAGAGGCGAGCTGATCCGGCGCGGCCTGCGCCGACGCGGCAATGTCGGCCGCGATGGACGATGTTGCCGCCAGAATGACGAGATAGCATTTCAGCCAAGTGCCGAGGTAATTGCCGAACGGCTCGTTCGACACCCCGCGCATGACGGCAAAGCCTACGATCACCAGATTGATTGCCATGGCCGTTTGTAGCGGCGCGGACACCATGCCCACGACAGCGGCGTACTTACCGGCGAGCGTCCCGGTAATCTGGCCTTCTAGCATGGTGTAGATTGCATCGAGCATGGTTCACCTACTTCCCGTTCCAGGTCGGCCACATCGCACCGGATTTGAGGTTCTTCTCTGTCCTGGCCCGGTCGCGATCGAACTGCTCGCGCGCGGCCTGCTGGATCGCCACGGCGGCATTCCCGCAGTTATCTCCCGCGTCCCCGTTGCTCTGGCAGCGTGCGGCCTTCTCGCGCGCTTCGGTCAAATGCTTCTTGTAGTATTCGACCGACTTGGCTTCCTCGCCGCAGGCGGCCAGCGGAAGCGCCGCACACATCACTATTATGAGACACTTCCGCACTTACCTGCCCTCCTTACTGGCCGCTCCAAGTGGGCCAGAGAGACCCATCCTCGATGTTCTGCTGGGTGCGGCGTTGCGAAGCCGCGAAGTCAGACGAGGACCGCAGCGCCGCCGCGCCGCGTGCGGCTTCCTGCGCCGCCTGCATCTGCAGGAGGCGGTTCGTAACCTGCGCGTTCTCGATGGCAGCACGAGCCGCAATGTCCTGTGACTGGCGCATGGTCGTCGATGCAGAAAGCCCGCTGTTAAGCTGCTTCAGGCCCTTGCCGGTCGCCTCGGTCGCTTCCAGCATGTATTCGCCGTAGGCTTGATCGCGGGCGCCGGCTGTCGCCGCCCGGTTGAGAATGCCTTGCGCATCACCGAAACCGGAATCGATGCCGGAAAGCGTGAAGTCGGAACCGCTCATAAGCGACTCTGCCCGGTTGCCGATCGCGCCCAGCTCGCGCAGATCGCCGGAGATCAGCGAAACCGACTCCTGCATTCCGGAGGGCAGGGCCTCGCTCAAAATCTCGTTGTTCAGCAAATCGCTGACGCTGTTGATTTGCGTGACGCTGTTGAGCGAGGCGTAGAGCTGTTTGGCCTCTTGAAGCTGCTGCAACGTGTTGCGGGCAGTCTGAAGGGCCTGCGCGACCGACTTCACGTCGATGACGGCCATTTGCGCGTGCGCCGTCCCGGCCAATCCAAACGTGACGGCCGCAAGGAGCGCCGCCCTGATAATCTGCTTTCTCATATCAGATTATCAG
>Ga0207681_10000214_pt1 | contig 45816 bp, 44 predicted proteins | sample KBSS53metaG_FD_184324 | JGI IMG/M metagenome (GOLD analysis project Ga0207681, IMG submission 184324) | Switchgrass rhizosphere microbial communities from Kellogg Biological Station, Michigan, USA - KBS S5-3 metaG (SPAdes) (version 2) | ecosystem: Host-associated > Plants > Roots > Rhizosphere... | reverse complement strand
CGAAATGAGGGGTGCACCGCCTTGGCGGGCGGTGTCATGTCGAGGAGACGACCGTGGCGAACAAGGTTCCGCGTTCCAAGGAGAACGACTACACCCGCGAGATGGCCGAGGCGCGGCGCAGCTTCGTTCAGGAGCGCACCGGCACCGCGCTCAATCACGTCGGCAGCTTCTCGTTCGATCCCGGTGTGCTGCCGGGAAACGTCGAGAACTTCATGGGCGTTGCACAGGTGCCGATCGGCCTCGCCGGTCCGGTGCGCATCGACGGCGAACACGCCAAGGGTGACTTCTTCGTTCCGCTGGCGACGAGCGAGGGAACGCTTGTCGCCAGCTACAACCGCGGCATGCGCCTGCTGAGCGAGAGCGGCGGCGTCAAGACCACGGTAGTCGAGCAGTTCATGCAGCGCTCGCCGGTCTTCATCCTCGACGACGCCAAGAAGGCGCGCGACTTCGGCGACTGGATCAGGGAGAACTTCGACCAGATCAAGGAGGTCGCCGAGACGACGACCCGGTCCGGCAAGCTGATCAACATCGGGCAGTACTCGATCGGCCCGCTCAGGAACCTGCGCTTCAACTACACAACCGGGGACGCCGCCGGCCAGAACATGACCGGCAAGGCCACGCTCGCGGCGTGCGAGTGGATCAAGAAAACGTACCCCGGGGGCGCCAACTACATCCTGTCGGGAAACATGGACACCGACAAGAAGCACTCGCGCGCGAACATGCTGCTGACTCGCGGCAAGCGCGTCGTCGCCGAGTGCACGATCAAGGGCGACCTGCTGAAGAGCATGATGGGAATCAGCGCCAAGGAGCTGTTCTGGTCCCGTCAGGTCTCCAATGCCGGCGCCTTCCTCGCCGGCTCGGCGAACAACGGCGCGCACGCGGCGAACGGCCTGACGGCGATGTTCATCGCCACCGGCCAGGACGTGGCCAACGTCTCCGAGTCGCACGCCGGTGTCACCTACGCGCAGCTGCTCGACAACGGCGACTACTACTGGTCGATCACGCTCACCTCGCTGATCGTCGCGACATACGGCGGGGGCACCGGGCTGCCGACGCAGCGCGAGTGCCTGGAGATGCTCGGCTGCTACGGCAAGGGCAAGGCCGACAAGTTCGCCGAGATCTGCGCAGCGGTCGTGCTCGCCGGCGACACCTCGCTGTCGAGCGCGATCCTTGCCGGCGACTGGGTGTCGAGCCATGACCAGTTCGGCCGCAACCGGCCCTGATGCAGCAGCGATCAGGGCCGTCCGACCCACGCGGGAACTCGAGGAGGAACGAGATGACGCAAGTGCACGCCTGGATCAAGTCCTACCCTGAAGGTGTGCGTTGGGACACCGAGATCCAGCCCGGGCCGGTACAGAAGATCCTCGACGACACCGCCGCGAAGTGGCCGGAACGCCCCGCGCTGAACTTCATGGGCAAGCAGCTCAGCTATCGCGAGTTGCGCGACCATGCCAGTCGCGCCGCCAAGGGACTGCAGGCGCTCGGCGTCGGGCCGGGCGTCCACGTCGGCCTCTACCTGCCAAACTCGCCGCACTACTACATCGCCTTCTTCGCCGTGCTGAAGGCAGGCGGGACGGTCGTCAACTATTCGCCGCTCGATGCCGCGAAGGTGCTGGAGCACAAGATCGGCGACAGCCGCACCGATGTGCTGATCACCCTCGACCTCGCTGCGCTCTACCCGCAGATGGCGGCGATGCTCGGCACGACGCGCCTGAAGAAGCTCGTCGTCGGCAACATGGCCGAGATGTCGGCACAGCCCGACGCGGTCGCGGCGCAGATGAAGGCGGGCAAGCTCACGGTCGAGACCGGCAGCGACGCACAGCACGTCCGCTTCGCTGCGCTGCTCGAGAACGACGGACGCTACCAGGAGCACGCGGTCGCCGACCCGCACGAGCAGATCGCCGTCCTCCAGTACACCGGCGGGACGACCGGCCAGCCGAAGGGCGCGATGCTCACGCACGCCAATCTCTCGGCGGCGTGCCAGCAGTACTGGGCGACGGTCGACAGCATTCCGCCCGTGCTCGTCGAGGGTCAGGAGCGCGTGCTGGCCGTGCTGCCGCCGTTCCACATCTATGCCCTCTCGGTCAACATGCTGCTCGGCATCCGCGCCGCTGCCGAACTGATCCTGCATCCGCGCTTCGACGCCGAGGCGGTGCTGAAGGAGATCTCGGCCAAGAAGGTGACGAGCTTTCCCGGCGTGCCGACGATGTTCACGGCGCTCCTCAGCCATCCCGACGTCGCCAAGTACGACCTGCGCTCGCTCAAGTACTGTGGCTCGGGCGGCGCACCGCTGCCGCTCGAGGTCGCGCAGCGCTTCAAGCAGGTGACCGGCTGCCCCCTGAGCGAAGGCTGGGGCATGACCGAAACGTCGCCCACCGGCACGTTCACGCCGGTCTATGGCATGCGCAAGGCGAACTCTTGCGGCATTCCGCTGCCGCAGATCGAGATCCGCATGCTCGACGTCGACGATCCGACTCGCTATCTGGCGATCGGCGAACGCGGTGAGCTCTGCATCCGCGGCCCGAACGTGATGAAGGGCTACTGGAACAATCCCGAAGCGACCGCCGAGGCGACCACCTTCGACGGCATGCTGCGCACCGGAGACGTCGCGATCATGGACGAGGACGGCTTCGTCTTCATCGTCGACCGCACCAAGGACATGATGCTGTGCAGCGGCTTCAACGTCTATCCGCGCAACCTCGAGGATGCGATCTACCAGCACCCGGCGGTCGCGGAGGTGACCGTGATCGGCATCGCCGACGAGTACCGCGGCCAGTCGCCGAAGGCGTTCGTCAAGCTGAAGCCGGGCGCGGCGCCTTTTTCGCTGGCCGAGCTGCAGGCGTTCCTCAAGGACAAGCTCGGCAAGCACGAGATGGTGCAGGCGCTCGACATTCGCGCCGAGCTGCCGAAGACACCGATCGGCAAGCTTTCGAAGAAGGAGCTCTACCAGGAAGAGGCGAAGAAGGGCGCTGAAGCGGCGAAGTCCTGAGAGCACGGCCATGACGTCTCCGCTGATTCCCGACCCGCTGCAGATGTGGCGCGAGGCGCTGACCAAGCTCGAAAGCAACGTGAACTCGCTCGTCACCGGCAGCATGGACTCGCAGGAGGTCATGCGCTCGGTGCACCAGCTCTCGACCGTCTCGCTCGGCCTCCAGCACGCTTTCGAGAAGGCGATCGCCAGCTATCTCGCGAAGGTCAACCTGCCGAGCAGGAAGGACGTCGGCGAGCTCGCCGCGACGCTGCAGCGCATCGAGGACAAGCTCGATCGGCTGCTGCCGGCGGGCGCGGCCGCGCCCGCGGCGCCGCGGCCGGCGCGCACCCGGCGGCCACCGCCCGAGGAGGCATCGGCGCCGGCCAAGGCGCCGCCTGCGGCCCGCGCAGTGGCTGCGCCGGCCAAACGAACGGCCGCGCGTGCTGGCCGCAGGAGTTGATCGATGGCCGCCCGGACGACCGAAAGGCCCGCCGACCCGGGGCTGGCCGAGCGCCTGCGCCTCGAAGTCGAGCGCGCCGTCCAGCGCAGCCTCAAGGGCATCGAGCTGCTCGGCGCGCCGCCGCCGACCGTCGGCAGGACGCCGAAGACCGTGCTGCACCGGCGCGGCACGCTCTCGCTCTACCACTACCACGCGACCACCGACGAGGTCTATCGGGTGCCGATCCTGTTCGTCATGGCACCGACGAACAAGGGCTACATCCTCGACCTCGCGCCCGGTCAGAGCCTGATCGAGTTCCTCCTCGGCCGCGGCTACGACGTCTACCTGATGGACTGGAACGCACCGAGCGACGACGAGCGCGACCTCAAGATCGACGACTACGTACTCGACTTCATCCCCGACGCCTTGCACCGCGTTCAGCAAGACTCGGGCGAGGACGAGGTGACGCTGGCCGGTTACTGCGCCGGCGGCATGCTCTCGGCGATCCACGTCGCGCTCGCGCCGCAAGGGCCGATCAAGAACCTCGTCTGCTTCACGACGCCGCTCGACTTCAGCAAGATGAAGCTGTTCCGGTCGATGGCCGATCCGCACGTCTTCGACGTCGACCGGATCGTCGACGCGGTCGGCATCATTCCCGCCGACCTCGTTGTCGCCGGCTTCGACGCGCTGCGTCCGGCGAGCCGGATCGCCGGCGAGCTGCGCCTGTGGGACAACCTCTGGAACGACGAGTTCGTCAAGGGCTACCGGATGATGCAGCGCTGGGGCAACGAGACGCTGCCGCTGCCCGGCGGGTACTTCCGCCAGACGGTGAAGGAGCTGCTGCGCGGGAATGCCCTGTACCAGGGCACTTTGCGCATCGGCGGCCGCAAGGTCGATCTTTCGAGGATCACCATGCCCTTCCTGCACTTCATTGCCCAGTACGACCACATCGTTCCGCCGGCGTGCGCGCATCCGCTGGTCGAACACGTCGGCTCGCGCGACAAGGAAGAGGTCGTCCTGCCGGGCGGCCATGTCAGCATCGCTGCGGGGCCGAACGCGGTCAAGCGCATGTGGCCGAAGCTCGATGCCTGGCTGCAGGGGCGTTCGACATGAGCGAGGCCGTCCGTACCTACCCTCGCACCATCGTCTGCGGCGATGCCGAGGTGGAGATCGCGCGCATGACTGCCGGCGACCGCGCCGCGCTGGTCGACTTCGTCGCCAAGCTGCCGACGCAGGACCTGCTGTTCGTTCCGCGCGACCTGGGCCATCCGAAGGTCGTCGACGCCTGGATGCGCTCGCTCGAGGCCGGCGAGCTGACGAGCCTGGTCGCCCGGCACCGTGCATCGATGGTTGGTTGCACGGCGATCTTCGTCGACGAGCTGAGCTGGTCGAAGCACGTCGGCGAGCTGCGCGTGCTCGTCGCGCCCGATTGGCGCGGCCGGGGCCTCGGCCGCGTGCTGATCCAGGAGTGCTTCGCGCAGGCGCTCGAGCTCGGCCTGACGAAGCTCGTCGCCCAGATGACCGTCGACCAGCGTGCCGCGATCGCCGTGTTCGAGGAGCTCGGCTTTCGCGCCGAGGCGCTGCTCGGCAAGCACGTCGCCGATCGCGAGGGACAGCTTCACGACCTCGTCCTTCTCGGTCACGACGTCGACGCGGTGCACGGCCGGATGCAGGTCTACGGGCTGCCCGGCGCCCTCGGGACATGAGCGAGCGGATCGAGCGCGAGCGGGCGCCGCGACGTTTCCGATTTGTTTGAATTGATCGAGGAGCGACCATGGCGACAAGAACGAAGATAAAGCTCGACCCGCTGCGGATCGACGGCCACGAGGTCGGACGGGTTCTCATCACGGGTGCCTCGGCCGGTATCGGCGCCGAGCTCGCGCGCGAGTTCGCGCGCAACGGACACCAGCTGACGCTGGTCGCGCGTCGGCGCGCGAAGCTCGCCGGGATTGCTGCCGAGCTCGAGCGCGAGCACTACGTCGACGTCAAGACGATCGTCCAGGACCTTGCCAAGCCGACCGGTCCGGCGGCGCTCGTCAAGGCCGCGCTGGCGGACGGGCCGATCGGCATCCTCGTCAACAACGCCGGCGTGATCGATGTCGGTCCGTTCGCGGCGAGCCACACGGATACGCTCGTCAACCTCGTCAACCTGAACGTCCGCGCCCTGACCGAGCTGACCAGCCTCCTCCTTCCCGGCATGGTCGAACGCGGCTTCGGCCGGATCCTGAACGTCGCGTCGCTCGCTGCGTTCCAGCCCGTGCCCTCGATGGCCGCCTACGCTGCGAGCAAGGCCTATGTCCTGGCGCTCACCGAGGCGCTGTCGGAGGAGTTGAAAGGCAGCGGCGTGACGGTGACGGCGCTCTGCCCCGGCATCACCGATACGGACATGGCCAGCGAGATCCAGGCCGGATCGGCCACTGCCGCGAAGCTGCCCAAGCAGCTCGTCTCCGACCCGGCGGACGTCGCCGCCGAAGGCTACAAGGCGCTGATGGCCGGGCGCGTCGTTCTGGTGCCCGGCCTGCCCAACCAGCTCACCGCCGCGTGGTCTCAGGTGACGCCTCGCTGGCTGACGCGTTATGTCACCGGCCTGGCGATGCGCCGGACCGACCTGTTGCAAAAGCCCTGAGCGTCACCCGCGCTTCAGCGCTGCTAGTGCGTGAGGACCTTGTCCAGAAACTGGCGCGCCCGCTCGGTCGACGGTGCCGCGAAGAACTGTTCCTTCGCCACGTCCTCGAGGATCTCGCCGCCGTCCATGAACAGGACGCGCTCGGCGACGCGCTGCGCGAAGCCCATCTCGTGCGTCACGACCATCATCGTCATGCCGTCGAGGGCGAGCGCCTGCATGACCTCGAGCACCTCGTTGATCATCTCGGGATCGAGCGCCGACGTCGGCTCGTCGAACAGCATCGCCTGGGGATCCATCGCCAGCGCCCGCGCGATCGAGACGCGCTGCTGCTGGCCGCCGGAGAGCTCGTCGGGCCGGCTCGCCAGCTTGCTTGACAGGCCGACGCGCGCGAGCAGTTGCGCGGAGCGCGCATCGGCATCGGCGCGCGATCGCTTCAGGACGTGGATCTGCGCCAGGCTGACGTTCTCGAGCGCCGTCATCTGCGGATAGAGCTCGAAGTTCTGGAAAACCATGCCGATCCGGGTGCGCAGGGCGGGCAGGTCGGTGCCCGGGTCGGTGACCGAGACGCCGTCGACGGTGATCGTTCCGCGATCGATCGGCACGAGGCCGTTGATGCACTTGATCAGCGTGCTCTTGCCCGACCCCGACGGGCCGCACACGACGACGACCTCGCCGAGGCGAACGCTCGTGCTGCAATCGCGCAGGACGAGGGTGCGGCCGTACGACTTGCTGACCTTGTCGAGGACGATCACGCCGCGCGCGCCCGCGTGTAGTGCTCGACGGCCTTGGCGAGCGAGAAGCAGATCGCCAGGTAGACCACCGCGACGAGCGTGTACATCTCGGTCGGCCGGCCGTCGCGCGAGGCGACGACGCTCGCCGTCGTCATGAAGTCGCGCAGAGCGACGACGTAAACGAGCGACGTGTCCTGGAAGACGATGATGACCTGGTTGAGCAAGAGCGGCGTCATCGCCTTCAGCCCCTGCGGCAGGACGACGTAGCGCATCACCTGCCAGCGCTTCATGCCGGTCGCGAGCGCGGCCTCGGTCTGGCCGGCGCGAACGCTGCCGATCGCCGAGCGGATGATCTCGCAGTAGAACGCCGCCTCGAAGAGGACGAAGGCGATCAGTGCCGAGGCGAGCGAGCCGACCGGGCGGCCGATGACGAGCGGCACCAGGAAGTAGAACCAGAACAGCACCAGGATCAGCGGCACGGTCCGCATCACCGTCACGTACGCGGTCGCCGGCGCGGCGACGAGCGCGTGGCGCGAGCGGCGCATCAGCGCCAGGCCGAAGCCGAGCACGAGCCCGCCCGCGGTCGCGACGGCGACGAGGAGGGCGCTGAGCGCCATCCCCTCGGCGAGGAACGGCCACGAGCGGGCGATGACGCCCCAGTCGAAATCGCTCACGTCGCCGCCTCCCGCCGATAGCGCGTGGCGCCGAAGCGGCGATCGAGCGCCCGCATCAGCGCCGTCACGGCGAGCCCGACCAGGAGGTAGACGACGGTCGCCACCGCGAACGACTCGAGGCCGTGGAAGGTGTAGTTCTCGATGTGCCGGCTCTGCGCGGTCAGCTCGAGCATGCCGATCGTCAGGCTGATCGACGACATCTTCACCGTGATCAGCAGCTCGGAGGTGAGCGGACCGAAGATCGCGCGCAGGCCGAGCGGCAGCATGATCAGGCGGTATGCCTGCAGCGGCCTCAGGCCGGTCGCCAGCGCCGCCGGCATCAGGTGCAGGCCGACCGCGGCGACGCCGGCGCGCACCTGCTCGGCGACGCGCGCGCCGGCGAACAGGCCGATGCCGACGATCGCCGTCACGAACTCGGGCTGCGGCAACTCGCGCTTGATCCAGAGCCCGACCGACTCGGGCGCGATCTCGGGGAAGACGAAATACCAGAGGAAGAGCTGGACCAGCGGCGGAACGTTGCGGAACACCTGGATGTAGACGCTCGCGATCGCCGGCAGGAAACGGGCCGGCATGCTGCGCGCGACGCCGGCGGCGATGCCGACGACGAGCGCGAGCGTCCAGCTGCCGAGGCTGATCAGGAGCGTCCAGCCGAGGCCGGACCAGAGCCAGCCCCAGTAGGGCTCCTTGAGAAGGATCCCCCAGTCCCAGGTGTAGTTCACGGCCCGGGCGTCACTCGGGGTACGACGCGGTCTCCCAGGCGGCGTGCAGCTTCGGCGAGACCTTCGCGCCGAACGGGCCGAACCACTTGTCGAAGATCTTCTCGGCCTCGCCCGACTTGAACATCTTGCCCATCGCGTGGTGGACGATCCAGAGGAAGGTGGGGTTGTTCTTGGGGACCATGAAGCCCTGCGGCGAGTAGCCGTACTCGGGCCCGACGACGGCGAGGTTGGCGCCGTTCTTCGACTGCTTGATCAGGCTGAAGAACGCCGCGTTGTCGTTGAAGTAGGCGTCGGCGCGCCGGCTCTCGACCGCGATCAGCCCGGCGGCGTGGTCGTCGACGTTGATGACGCGAACGTTCAGCTTGTTCGTCTCGATGATGTGCTTCAGTTCGGGCTCGCTGCTGCCGCCGGTGGCGACCGCGACGACCTTGCCGTTGAGGTCCTCGAACTTGGCGATGCGCGAGCTCTTCAGCACCAGCAGCTGGCTCGCCGCGACGTAGCTGACCGGCGAGAAGTCGACCTGCTTGTTGCGCGCGAAGGTGTTGACCGTTCCGCCGCATTCGAGCTGGACCGTGCCGTTGGCGACCAGCGCCTGCCGGTTCTGGATGTTCACCGGCACGTACTCGACCTTGATCTGCGGCAGCTTCAGCTCGGCCTTCACCTCGTCGAGGATGCGCATGCACATCTCGATCGCGTAGCCGGTCGGCTTCTTTTGGTCGTCCAGGTACGACGTCGGCAGCAGCGTCTCGCGGTAGCCGAGGGTGATCGTGTTGGTCGCCTGCAGCTTCTTGACGACGCTGTCGATCTCCTGCGCCGCGGCCGTGGAGAGCCCCGCGATCGCGCACGCGGCGGTCAGGATCCTGATCAGTGTTCTTTGCATCGCTTCTTCCTTGGTGAGTTGAAATGTCTCCGTGGCCTGCCGGCGGCAAGCGCTCATGAATCGGTCGGCTCGAAGCCGGTGCGCGCGAGGCGCTGTAGATCGGTCGCCGAGAGCGAGTCGAAGCCGAGCGCCGGCAGCAGGTCGTTGCCCTGCGCGAAATCGACGCCATAGGCGGCCGAGAACAGCAAGAGGCCCGCTTCGTGCAGCCGCGCCGGCCGGTCGGCGAGGCGGCCGAGCGCGATCGTCGGCAGCAGGCCGAACGGCACGTCCTCGAGGACGTAGCGGCTCTCGGCCGTCTTCGGGCCGAAGCCGCCGTGGCCCCGGCGGTGCATTTCCTGGTTCATCGCCGAGACGCTCGCGAGCGGCACGTGGAACGACAGCGAGAAGTGCTCCTGCACCGTCTTCACGCGCAGGCCGAAAGCCTCGGCGATGGCGATCCGCTCGAGGTCGAGGGCCTCGATCAGGCGGCCCACGGCCGGCGTGACGTTCTCGCCCTGGCCCCAGGTCTCGCCGCGCTCCATCCGGGTCAGGTTGAGCAGGGCGATGGCGAGGTGGTTCTGCGGGTTGAGGTTGCTGAGCGCGATCGCCAGCAGGCCGTCGCGCTGGACGAAGTGGTCGCCGAACAGCGCGTTGCAGAGCGCGTAGCCCGCGTCGGCGCCGCGGTCGGGGAGGGTCGCCATGTCGACCCGTTGGCGCACCGTCGCGACGTTCACTTCGGTCGGGCTCTCCTGGCGACCGGTCGTCAGCGTCGTGCTCCAGGCGACGATCGGCGCCCGAACCCCGCGGGCTGCGAGCAGCCGCGACAGGTAGAGCGCGCCGAACGAGGCGTGCGAGCTGAAGATGACCGGCTGTCCCGCGCGGACGTGCGGAGCCGCCGCATCGAGCGCCAGCTTGTGGCCGTTGGCGGGCAGCGCGAGCATGACGACGTCGGCAGCGTCGACGGCGTCGGCGCACGACGACGCCACGCGGACGGTGAACGTGCCCTCGATCGCGTTCTTCGCGACCAGCGGCTTGCCCTCGGCGAGCTCGGCCGTCCGCGTGCCCGAAGGCGACCAGATCAGGGGGTCGTGCCCGGCGCGGGCGAGGTAGGCGGCGGCACCGTAGGCAACGGCACCCGCACCGAGAATACTGACGCGCAATCGATTCCTCGAATCCGTGGCGGGAGCCGGCCATCCGGCGGGGCGCGCGAGCTCCTCGAAGTCGGCAAGCTTAGCAGCCGGTCGCACGCCTAGAATCGAACGAACGTTCTTTTTGTCCCGCCCGGCCCGCGGCGGACACCTTCACGAGGACCTTTCCATGAGCGCGAACTACGAGCTGCGCGGCGACGTCGCCGTCATCACGATGGACAACCCGCCGGTGAACGGCCTCGGCTACGACACGCGCCGCGGCATCGTCGACGGCCTCGACAAGGCGCTCGCCGATCCGAAGGTGAAGGCGATCGTCGTCACCGGCGCCGGCAAGGCCTTTTCCGGCGGCGCCGACATCCGCGAGTTCGGCTCGCCGAAGGCGATCGCCGAACCGAACCTGCTCTCGGTGATCGCCGCGCTCGAGGCGAGCCCGAAGCCGATCGTCGCCGCGATCCACAGCGTCGCGATGGGCGGCGGACTCGAGCTCGCGCTCGGCTGCCACTACCGCGTCGCCCAGGCGGGGGCCCAGATCGCGCTGCCGGAAGTGAAGATCGGCCTCATCCCCGGCGCCGGCGGGACGCAGCGCCTGCCGCGCGTCCTCGGCGTCGAGACCGCGCTCAACATGATCGTCAGCGGCGAGCCGGTGAAGAGCGAGATGCTCGCCAAGCTGCCGGCGCAGAAGCTGTTCGACAAGATCGTCGAAGCAGACGGCGACGTCGTCGAGGCCTCGGTCGCGTTCGCACGGGAGAAGGCCGACGCCCGGCCGTTGCCGATCGTCAGCAAGCTGAAGGTCGAGTACCCGAACGCGGATGCCTACTTCCAGTTCGCGCGCAACACCGTCGGCGCGATGTCGCGCAACTTCCCGGCGCCGCTGAAATGCGTCGACGCCGTCGCCGCGTCGACGAAGATGAAGTTCGAGGACGGCATGAAGCTCGAGCGCGAGCTGTTCCTGGCGCTCATGCTCACGCCCGAGTCGAAGGCGCTGCGCCACGCCTTCATGGCCGAGCGTGCGACGACCAAGATCCCCGACGTCCCCGCCGACACGCCGACCCGCGCCATCAAGAAGGTCGCCGTCATCGGCGCCGGAACGATGGGCGGCGGCATCGCCATGAACTTCCTCAACGCCGGCATCCCGGTCGTGATGATCGAGATGAAGCAGGAAGCGCTCGACAAGGGCGTCGGCATCATGAGGAAGAACTACGAGGCGCAGGTCAAGAAGGGCAAGCTCAAGCAGGACAAGCTCGACGAGCGCATGGGGCTCCTGAGCACGACCCTCAAGTACGACGACCTCAAGGACGCCGACCTCGTCATCGAGGCGGTGTTCGAGGACATGGCCGTCAAGGAGCAAGTCTTCAAGACGCTCGACGAGGTGATGAAGCCGGGCGCGATCCTGGCCTCGAACACGTCGACGCTCGACCTGAACAAGATCGCGTCGTTCACGAAGCGGCCGCAGGACGTGATCGGCATGCACTTCTTCAGCCCGGCCAACGTGATGAAGCTGCTCGAGGTCGTTCGCGGCGAGAAGACCGCCAAGGACGTGCTGGCCACCGTGATGCAACTCGGCAAGAAGATCAAGAAGACGACGGTCGTCTCCGGCGTCACCGACGGCTTCATCGGCAACCGGATGATCGAGCAGTACTCGCGCCAGGCCGGCTTCCTGCTGGAGGAGGGCGCGACGCCGCAGCAGGTCGACAAGGCGATGGAGAAGTTCGGCATGGCGATGGGGCCGTTCCGGATGGGCGACCTCGCCGGCAACGACGTCGGCTGGTACATCAGGAAGCGCCGCTACGTCGAGAAACCCGACATTCGCTATTCGAAGACCGCCGACCTGCTGTGCGAGCTCGGCCGCTTCGGCCAGAAGACCGGCGCCGGCTGGTACGACTACGTCCCGGGCAAGCGCGACGCGATCCCGAGCAAGGTCGTCACCGACATGATCGAGAAGCACCGCGCCGACCTCGGCATCACGGCGCGGAAGATCAGCGACGAGGAGATCGTCCAGCGCCTGGTCTACGCGCTCGTCAACGAGGGCGCGAAGATCGTCGACGAGGGCATCGCGATGCGCGCGAGCGACGTCGACATGGTCTACCTCACCGGCTACGGCTTCCCGCTCTTCCGCGGCGGGCCGATGAACTACGCCGACCAGCAGGGGCTCTTCAACGTCGTCCAGTCGATGAAGCGGTTCGCCGCCAACCCGCACGACGACCAGAAGTTCTGGCAGCCTGCGCCGCTGCTGGCCAAACTCGCCGCCGAGGGCAAGACGTTCAGCTGAGCGGCTGACTCGCCTGACCATGCGCAAGTGGCTCGCGCTGCTCGGGGGCGTCGTCGTCGCCCTCGCTCTCGCGGTCGGCGTGAAGACGCTGACGATGCCCTCGCGCCAGGTCGCCGCGACGGCGGTGAAGCCGGTGGCCGTCGATGCGGCCGCTGCGAGCGAGCGCCTCGCCGCCGCCGTGCGACTGAAGACGATCGCGTCGGCGACCGACGTCGACGCGAATGCCAGCGAGTTCCTCGCGTTGCAGGCGCTGCTGCAATCGAGCTTCCCGAAGGCGCACGCCGTTCTTCGCCGTGAGGTCATCGGCAAGTACGGCCTGCTCTACACCTGGGCCGGCAGCGACGCGCAGGCCGCGCCGATCGCGCTGATGGCGCACCAGGACGTCGTGCCGGTCGCGCCGGGCACCGAGGGCGACTGGCAGGTCGCGCCGTTCTCCGGCACGCAGAAGGACGGCTTCGTCTGGGGCCGCGGCGCCTGGGACGACAAGGGCAACCTGATGTCGATCATGGAGGCGGTGGAGATGCGGGTCGCCGCCGGCTTTCAGCCGCGCCAGACGATCTATCTCGCCTTCGGCCAGGACGAGGAACTCGGCGGCGAGCGCGGCGCGCGCCAGATCGCCGCGCTGCTCAAAGAGCGCGGCGTCCGCCTGCGCTTCGCCGTCGACGAGGGCATGCTGATCATGGAGGGCGCGATCAAGGGGCTCGCCAAGCCGGCGGCGCTGATCGGCGTCGCCGAGAAGGGCTTCGTCACCGTCGAACTCGTGGCGACCGCGACCCCCGGCCATTCCTCGATGCCGCCGGTCGTCGCCGGCACGTCGGCGATCGGAATGCTGAGCGCCGCGCTGGCGCGGCTCGAGAATGAGCAGATGCCGCTCGAGATCCGCGGCGTCGCGCGCGAGACGTTCGAAAGCCTCGCGCCCGAGATGAGCGGCCTCAACCGCGTGCTGCTGTCCAACCTCTGGCTCTTCCGCCCGCTCGTCGAATCGCAGCTGAAGACGATGGCGAGCGCCAATGCCTCGCTGCGAACGACGACGGCGCTCACCGTCCTCAAGGCCGGCCAGGCCGAGAACGTCCTGCCGGGTCGCGCGTCGGCGCTCGTCAACTTCCGCCTCCTGCCGGGCGACAAGAGTGATGCCGTGGTCGACCACGTCGTTCGCGTCATCGCCAATCCGGCGATCAAGGTCGAGCGGCTGTCGCCGTACACGGAGGCGTCGCGGGTCGCGGCTTCCGACGCGCCCGGTTATCGCGCCATCGCTCGCACTCTTGCAGAGCTGCACCCAGGCGTCGTCGTCGCGCCCGCGCTCATGATCGGCGCGACCGACTCGCGCTACTTCGACGCTGTCGCCGCCAACGTCTACAAGTTCTCGCCGGTGCGCGCGAGCCCGGAAGACCTGAAGCGCTTCCACGGCACCGACGAGCGCATCTCGACGGCGAACTACGTCGAGATGATCCAGTTCTATCACCAGCTGATCGGCAACGCGTCGGCCGACACTTCCCAAGACAGGAGCCTCCCATGACCAGCGCCGTGATCGTTTCCACCGCCCGCACCCCCCTCGCCAAGAGCTGGAAGGGCGCCTTCAACATGACCCATGGCGCGACCCTCGGCGGGCACGCCGTCAAGGCCGCGGTCGAGCGCGCCGGCATCGACGCCGCCGAGGTCGACGACGTCATCATGGGCTGCGCCACGCCCGAGGGCGCGACCGGCAGCAACATCGCACGCCAGATCGCGTTGCGCGCTGGCCTGCCGATCACGACCAGCGGCATGACGGTCAATCGGTTCTGCTCGAGCGGCCTGCAGACGATCGCCATGGCGGCGCAGCGCGTCATCGCCGGCGAGAACGACGTCGTCGTCGCCGGCGGCGTCGAGTCGATCTCGTGCGTGCAGAACGAAGCCAACAAGCACATGATCGCCGACCCGTGGCTGGTCGAGCACAAGCCGACGATCTACTGGAACATGCTGCAGACGGCGGAGCAGGTCGCCAAGCGCTACAACATCCCGCGCCAGCGCATGGACGAATACGGCGCGGCGAGCCAGCAGAAGGCGACCGCGGCGAAGGAAGCGGGCCGCTTCGACGCGGAAATGATCCCGGTGACGACGCTCGCCGGCGTCGCCGATGCGCAGCTCGGCCTGCGCACGAAGGAAGTCACCATCAGTGGCGACGAAGGCATCCGGCCGGGAACGACCTACGACGGCATCAAGGACATCAAGCCGGCGATTCCCGGCGGCGTGATCTCGGCCGGCAACGCGAGCCAGTTCAGCGACGGCGCCGGCGCGGTGGTGGTGATGAACGAGAAGCTCGCCGAGCAGCGCGGCCTGAAGCCGCTCGGCCGCTTCCTCGGCTTCGCGGTCGCCGGCTGCGAGCCCGACGAGATGGGAATCGGCCCGGTGTTCGCCGTGCCGAAGGTCTTGAAGCGCCTCGGCCTGACGGTCGCCGACATCGATCTCTGGGAACTCAACGAGGCGTTCGCGGTGCAGGTTCTCTACTGCGCCGACAAGCTCGGCATCCCGATGGACAAGCTCAACGTCGACGGTGGCGCGATCGCGGTCGGCCATCCCTACGGCGTCAGCGGCCAGCGCCTCACCGGCCACGCGCTCATCGAAGGCAAGCGCCGCGGCGCCAAGCGCGTCGTCGTGACGATGTGCATCGGCGGTGGCATGGGCGCGGCCGGCGTGTTCGAGGTCCTGTGATCGCTTGCCGCTGGCGCGCCGCCGGCCGCGCGCCGCCATCGCCATGAGCTACCGACAGACCGTCGACTTCCTCCTCTACGACTGGCTCGACGTCGAGGGCCTGCGCGAGCGCCCGCGCTTCGCCGAGCACTCGCGCGAGACCTTCGACTCGGTCCTCGACACCTGCGAGCGGATCGCGCGCGAGAAGTTCGCGCCGTTCAATCGCCTCGCCGACACCGAGGAGCCCTGGTTCGACGGCGAGAAGGTGCACCTGCCGCAGGCCAGCCACGCCGCGGCGCAGGCGTACTTCGAGTCGGGGATGCTGGCGGCGGCGCAGGACTACGAGGTCGGCGGCATGCAGCTGCCATGCGTCGTCGAGATGGCGGCGAACAGCTTTTTCTCGAAGGCCGGCATCGGCATCGGCGGCGGCGGCATGCTGACCAGCGGCAACGCCAACCTGCTGATGGCGCACGGCACGCCGCTGCAGCAGGAGGTGTTCGCGAAGAACGAGTTCGCCGGGCGCTTCTCGGGGACGATGTGCCTGTCGGAGCCTCAGGCCGGATCGAGCCTCTCGGACATCGCCACCCGTGCCGTTCCCGATGGCGCCGACTTCGCGAGCGACCCGCTCGGTCCCCGCTATCGCCTGCGCGGCAACAAGATGTGGATCTCGAACGGCGAGCACGAGATCACCGAGAACATCGTCCACCTGGTTCTCGCCAAGATCCCCGACGACGACGGCAAGCCCGTTCCCGGCACGCGCGGCATCTCGCTCTTCATCGTGCCGAAGAAGCTCGTCGGCCCGGACGGCGCGCTCACCGGCGAGCGCAACGATGTCGCGCTGGCCGGCCTCAACCACAAGCTCGGCTACCGCGGCATCCCGAACACGCTGCTCAACTTCGGCGAGGGCAAGTTTCCGGCGCGTGGCGCGAGCGGGGCGATCGGCTACTTGGTCGGACAGCCCGGCCAGGGCCTGCGCTGCATGTTCCACATGATGAACGAGGCGCGAATCGCCGTCGGCCTCGGCGCGACGATGCTGGGCTTCGCCGGCTACGAAGCGTCGCTCGAGTATGCGAAGACGCGGCCGCAGGGGCGGCCCATCGGCCCGGGCGGCAAGGACGCAGCGAAGCCGCAGGTTCGCATCATCGAGCACGCCGACGTCAAGCGCATGCTGCTCGCGCAGAAGAGCTACTGCGAAGGCGCCCTCGCGCTCGAGCTTCATTGCGCCAAGCTCGTCGACGAGCTGCACACCGGTGACGACTCGGCCCGCGCCCGATCGCATCTCCTGCTCGAAGTGCTGACGCCGATCGCCAAGAGCTGGCCGAGCGAGTGGTGCCTGGAAGCGAACAGCCTGGCGATCCAGGTCCTCGGCGGCTACGGCTACACGCGCGACTTTCCGGTCGAGCAGTACTGGCGCGACAACCGGCTCAACATGATCCACGAGGGCACGCACGGCATCCAGGCGCTCGACCTGCTCGGCCGAAAGGTCGTGATGGACGCCGGCGCCGGCCTCGACGTCGTCCGCGAGGCGATCGACGCGACGATCGCGCGGGCCGCGCCGGTCACGGCCATCGCCGAGCACGCCGAAGCACTGCGCCTCGCTGCCGACGACGTCGCAACAGCGACTCGCGCCGCCTGGTCGACCCGCGTTCCGGCCGAAGCGCTCGCCAACGCGACGCCGTACCTGCAGGCCTTCGGCCACCTCGTCCTGGCGTGGATGTGGCTCGACGTCGCGACGTGCGCCGCCGCCGCCGCGCCGAGCGACGCGCAGCGCGGCCGCCTCGCCGCGTGCCGCTACTTCTTCCGCTACGAGCTGCCGAAGATCGGCGCCTGGCTCGGCGTCGTCGCCTCGCGCGACGACACGTGTCGCGCCATCGCGGAGGAATCGTTTTGAGCGTCTCGACGCAGCGCATCGGCACCCTGATCTGGGTGCTGATCTTCGGCGGCCTGTTCGTCGTCGGCATCGGCATCGCCCTCGATCGCTCGGGCGCCTCGTACGCCTGGAACTTCATCGGCGCCGGCATCGTCGCGATCGTCGCCGGCTGCGTGCTGGTGTGGCTCCGTTCGCGCATGCCGGAGCCGTGACGATCGAATCGGCCCATCGCTTTTCAGGAAGACAGACATGAGCACCCCCATTCGACAGCTGTTCGATCTTTCGGGCAAGACCGCGCTCGTGACCGGCGGATCGCGCGGGCTCGGCCTGCAGATCGCCGAGGCGCTCGGCGAGGCCGGCGCGCGCGTCCTGCTGACCTCGCGCAAGGCCGGTGATCTGGAGGAATCGGCGGCGCACCTGAAGGCGAAGGACATCGAGGCGATCTGGGTCGCCGCCGACCTGAGCCAGCCGAGCGAGATCGTTCGCGTCACTCAGGACGCGCTGGCCCGGCTCGGCCAGGTCGACATCCTCGTCAACAACGCCGGCGCGGCCTGGGGTGCGGCCGCCGAGGACTACCCGCTCGAGGCGTGGGACAAGGTGATGAACCTCAACGTGCGTTCGATCTTCCTGATGAGCCAGGCGATCGGCAAGCACAGCATGATTCCCAGGAAGAGCGGCAAGATCATCAACATCGCATCGATCGCGGGCTTGGCGGGCAACAGCGCCGACATGTCGACGCTCGCCTACAACACGAGCAAGGCCGCGGTCGTCAACTTCACGCGCACTCTCGCCGGCGAATGGGGCAAGTACAACATCAACGTCAACGCGCTCGCGCCGGGAATGTTCCCGAGCAAGATGACCAAGGGGACGATCGCGCGGATCGGCGCCGAGAATCTGGCCGGCCACGCGCCGCTCCTGCGCATCGGCGACGACGACGACCTCAAGGGCGCGACGCTGCTGTTCGCGTCGCAGGCCGGCAAGCACATCACCGGGCAGGTGCTGCCGATCGACGGCGGCGTCTCGGCCATCATCGCCGCATGAGGGTGCCCCCACGCTCCCTTCGGTCGCTGCCCCCCGAGGGGGCGCGGCCGGCCTTGGGGCGGCCGGGCGGCCGGGCGGCCGCGCACTCGGAATGAAGTTCCAGGTCCACATCCCGTTCGTCGAGATGCTCGGCTTCGAGCTGATTCGGTTCGACCCCGGTGTCGCCGAGATCGCGGTGCCGCTGCGCGACGAGCTCACCAACTCGTGGGGCGTCGCCCACGGCGGCGTGACGATGACGCTGCTCGACGTCGTCATGGCGCACGCGGCGCGGACGCCGGGCGCCGACGGTGTCGCCGAAACCTCCGGCGTCGTGACGATCGAGATGAAGACGACCTTCCTGCGCCCGGGACTCGGCCGCCTCGTCGGCACCGGCCGCCGCCTGCACCGCACCGCGTCGATGGCGTTCTGCGAAGGCTCGCTGGTCGATGCGGGTGGCGAGCTTATCGCGCATGCGACCGGCACCTTCAAGTACCTGAGGGGCTTGCCGGCGGGCGGCAAGCGAATCCAGCGCCTCAACGCATCCGACTGAAGGAATCGACATGGCAGAGATCAACCGCCAGATCCACCTCGTCTCGCGCCCGAGCGGCGAGGCCAGCACCGACAACTTCCGCCTGGTCGAGCAGCCGCTCGGCACGCCGGGCGAGGGTCAGGTGCTCGTGCGCCACCATTTCCTGAGCCTCGATCCGTACATGCGCGGCAGGATGAACGACGCCAAGAGCTACGCCCAACCGCAAGAGCTCGACAAGGTGATGCAGGGCGGCACGGTCGGCGTCGTCGTCGCCTCGAAGCATCCCGACTACAAGCCGGGCGACAACGTCGTCGGCTTCGGCGGTTGGCAGGAGTATTCGATCGTCGACGCCGGCATGCCCGGGTCACTCCGCAAGGTCGACACCAGCCGGGTGCCGCTCTCTGCCTACCTCGGCGCGGTCGGCATGCCCGGCGTCACCGCGTGGTACGGGCTGATGAAGATCTGCGAGCCGAAGGCGGGGCAGACGATCGTCGTCAGCGCCGCCAGCGGCGCGGTGGGCAGCGCCGTCGGTCAGCTCGCGAAGACGCGCGGCTGCCGTGCGGTCGGCATCGCCGGCGGCACCGACAAGTGCGAGTACGTGACGCGCGAGCTCGGCTTCGACGCCTGCATCGACTACAAGGCGCACAAGGATCCGAAGTCGCTCTACCAGGCGCTGAAGGAAGCGACTCCGGACGGCGTCGACGGCAACTTCGAGAACGTCGGCGGGCCGATCCTCGACGCGGTGCTGGCGCGAATGAACACGTTCGGTCGGATCGCCTTGTGCGGAATGATCAGCGGCTACGACGGCCAGCCGATCCCGCTGCAGCAGCCGCAGCTGATCCTGGTGTCCCGCCTGAGGATCGAGGGCTTCATCGTCGGCGAGCACCCCGAGGTCCGGTCGGAGGCGATGAAGGAGCTCGGCATGCTCGTGGGCACCGGCAAGCTCAAGTACCGCGAGACCATCGCCTCGGGGATCGAGTCGGCGCCGGAGGCGTTCCTTGGCCTGTTGAAGGGCAGGAATTTCGGCAAGCAGCTCGTCAAGCTGGTCTAGGAGACGCGCGAGTTGGACAGCGGCGATCGCCAGGGCGAGGAGTTCCGCACCGACCTGCGCCCGCTCGCGACGAGCGCCGCGGGTTCGGGCAACGCCTCGGCGCGCCGCATCCTGAGCGCGGCCGAGCTGGCGCCGCTGACAGAGCTCTCGCACCTGCGCTCGCTCGCGGCCGTCGCGCAGACGGTGGGAGTGATCGCGCTGGCGATCGCGTTCGGCGTCTGGGTGTGGCCGAGTCCCTGGGTCGTGGTGTCGATCGTCGTCATCGGCGTGCAGCAGCATGCGCTGTTCATCCTCGCCCACGAGGCGGCGCACTACCGGCTGTTGCGCGGGCGCGCGGCGAACGACGCGATCGGTCGAGCGATCGGCATGGTCGGCGCGATTTCGATGTGCACGTACCGCGTCATCCACCGGCTCCATCACAACAACCTCTACACCGACGAAGACCCCGACACGGCGATCCACGGCGGCTATCCGCGCGGCACCGCCTACCTCTGGAAGAAGCTCGCGCAGGACATCGTCGGCTGGAACGCGTGGAAGACCTTCGCCTACTTCTTCGGCGCGCCGGCGATCAACGACCAGACCCAGCGTGCGGCGCGGCCGCTCGACGACACGTCGCCGCAACTGCGCCGCTCGGCGCGGATCGATCGCTGGTTCGTGGTCGCGTTCCAGCTGCTCGCGCCGCTCGCCTGCTTCGCTCTCGGCGGCTGGCGCGGCCTCGCGCAGTACGCGGCCTTCTGGCTCGTGCCGATGCTCACCATCCTGCAGCCGATCCTGCGCCTGCGCGCGATCTGCGAGCACGGCGCGACGACCGACTTCTCGTCGCCGCTGACCGCGGCGCGGTCGAACCGGACCGGCGGCAGCGCGGCCAACGTGCTCGGGCGCGCGCTCCTGTTCCCGCATCACGTCAACTATCACCTCGAGCACCATCTCTACCCGGCCGTACCGCACTACCGGCTGCCGCGGCTGCACCGGCTGCTCGCCGAGAAGGGCGCGCTCGACGGCGCCGAGGTGCGCGATCTCGGCGCGACGTTCGAGCTGATCTTCGCGCCGCGCGCCAGGCGCATGGCGCAGCACGAGCCGGCATGAGCGAGCTCGTCCTCCACCACTACGGGACGTCGCCGTTCTCCGAGAAGGTGCGCCTGGTCCTCGGCATGAAGCGTCTGTCGTGGCGCTCGGTGACGGTGCCGAGGATCATGCCCAAGCCCGACGTCGTCGCGCTGACCGGCGGCTACCGGCGCACTCCGTTTCTGCAGATCGGCGCCGACATCTACTGCGACTCGCTGCTGATGTGCCGCGTCATCGATCGCCTCGCCCCGGAGCCTCCGCTGTATCCGCGCGAGAGTGCTGGCCTGGCGGAGGTCGTCGCCCAATGGGCCGACTCGGCGTTCTTCTGGACAGCCATCCCCTACACCATGCAGGTCGGCGCCGCGGACATCTTCGCCGGCGCGCCGCCCGAGTACCTGAAGGCGTTCGGCGCCGACCGCGCCGCGATGACGCCGTCGCTGCGCCGTGCGCCGCCGCACGACGGCGCTGCCGCACTGGCGGCGTGCCTCGGCCGTCTCGAGGCGATGCTCGCCGACGGCCGTCGCTTCCTGCTCGGCGGCACGGCTTCGATCGCCGACTTCTCGACGGCGCAGTCGATCTGGTTCATGCGCCGCGCCGCGGCGAGCGCGGCGATGCTCGATGCCTACCCGCGCATCGGCGCCTGGTTCGCGCACGTCACCGCGTTCGGCCATGGCGAGTCGGCACCGATGGAAAGCGGCGACGCGATCGCGCTGGCCGCCGGCGCGAACAGCCACGCGCAGGCGTCGGTGACGCAGGTCACGAGCCTGTCGGCCGGCGATCCGGTCACCGTCACCGCATCCGACTATGCGCACGACGAGATCGCCGGGACGCTCGTCGGTCTCGACGTCGACGAAGTCGTGATCGCTCGCGACGACGCGCGAGCGGGCCGCGTCCACGTCCACTTCCCACGCATCGGCTTCCACCTCAAGGCGGCCAAGAAGGAAATCGCATGAAGACATTCAAGGGCGGCACAGCCGTCATCACCGGCGCCGGCTCGGGATTCGGCCTCGAGACCTCGCGCCTGGCAGCGAAGCGCGGCATGAACGTCGTCATGGCCGACGTGCAGCAGGATGCGCTCGATCGCGCTGCTGCCGACGTTCGCGCGCTCGGCGCCGACGTGCTGCCGGTCCGGCTCGACGTCGCCCATGCGGCCGAGGTCGAGGCGCTCGGCGCGGCGACGAAGGCGCGCTTCGGCGCGCCGAACATCGTCTTCAACAACGCCGGCGTCGGCGCCGGCGGCCTGATCTGGGAGAACACGGCCGCCGACTGGGCATGGGTGCTCGGCGTCAACGTCATGGGTGTCGCCCACGGCATCCGCGTCTTCACGCCGATGATGCTCGAGGCCGCCGCCAAGAACCCCTCGTATGAAGGCCACATCGTCAACACCGCGTCGATGGCGGGCCTGCTGAACCCGCCCAACATGGGCGTCTACAACGCGAGCAAGCACGCCGTGGTGTCGATGAGCGAGACGCTGTACCAGGATCTCCAGCTCGTCACCGAGCAGATCGGCGCCTCGGTGCTGTGCCCGTTCTTCGTCCCCACCGGCATCAGCGACAGCCAGCGCAACCGGCCCGACGCGCTCGCCGCCGACAAGCCGACCAAGAGCCAGCTGATCGGCAGGGCGATGAACGATCGCGCCGTCGGCAGCGGCAAGGTGAGCGCGGCCGATGTCGCCCGCTTCGTCTTCGACGCGATCGGCGAGAAGCGCTTCTACATCTACAGCCACCCGAAGGCGCTGGGCAGCGTGCAGACCCGCCTGGAGGACATCCTGCAGGCGCGCAACCCGACCGACCCGTTCGCCGGCAAGCCGGAGATCGGCGCCGAGCTGCGCGCCGCCTTGCGCGCCGCGACCTGACCCTGGGCGCCGCCCTGCGCGGCGCCACCTGATCCCCGCCTAGCAGGCGACCTTCACGGCCTGGACCGGGCGGCCCGTCGCGGCGTCGACGACGACGAGGTTGACGCTGCGCGGATGCGCTGCGTCGGCCGCACTCGCCGGCCTGAAGCTGAACGTCGTTGCGGCGCCGCCCTTCGCCGCCCAGGCGGCCACGGGCTCGTAATCGCGCACGACGAAGTCGTGATGCAGCGTGACGCCCTCGTTCTCACCGGCCTTGACGGCGGTGACGTGGCCTTGCTCGGTGACTGCCCAGTACGCGGCGAGACGTTGCGGCGCGCCGGCCGCCGGCGTGACGGTGGCGACGAAGCGGTCGCCCTGGCGCGCGACCGCGACGTCGACCGCCGCGACCGGGCGGGTCGGCGTCGACACCGTCGCCCGCGACCAGTCGGTGCGGTCGCGCCCGTCGACGACGACCTGCGGCGTGTAGCTGAAGCGGGCGCCGTTGCTCGCCTGCTGCGACGCCTGGCGCGCAGTGAACGCGGCGCTGGCGAAGCGATCCTTCCAGCCGAGCCGATCCCAGTAGTCGACGTGGAAGGCGAGGGCGACGACTGCCGGATCGGCCTTGAGTTTCGACAGCCAGCGGTCGGCGGGCGGGCACGAGTTGCAGCCTTCCGACGTGTAGAGCTCGACGACCGGAGCGACCTGGCGCGCGCTCGCTGCAGTGCAGGCCTCGACCGCTCGTGCGTTGCCGTGACCGACCACCGCGGCGATGCCGGCGAGCGCGAACGAGAGGGCGCGGCGCGGCGGATCGCCGCCGGCACGCAGTGAAAACACGGGTCGCTCCATCGATCGCTCCTTGACGGACGGGGCTAGGTCGGGCCGGCGCGGCCGCCATTACGAAGACGTTTCGGAATTCTGCATCCGCCGGGAAGCGGCGTGCGTATCAGCGTCGGATCGTGCGTCGCGGGCCGCCCGGTTCGTCGCACGCCCCGGGTTCGTCCGGGCCGTTGTCCAGTGATCCCAACACCGAGGAGCAAGAGATGAAGAGAGCCCAGCCCCGAAACCCAGCCCGGCTGCTGCCGGTCGTCGCGGCCGTCGCCGCCCTGGCCGCCCTGGCCGCGGCGCCGGCGCACGCGTCGAGCCACCGCGAGGCACCGTCGATCACGACCACGCCCAAGGTCGACGGCACCGACTTCTACATGTTCAACAGCTACGAGCCGGCGCGCCTGACCGGCCCGGGCTACGTCACCCTGGTCGCCAACTACCTGCCGCTGCAGGACGCCTACGGCGGCCCGAACTATTTCAAGCTCGACCCGAACGCGCTGTACGAGATCCACGTCGACAACAACGGCGACGGCAAGGAAGACATCACCTTCCAGTTCCGCTTCAACAACACGCTGCGCGGGACGACGCTGAAGATCGGCGGCACCGACGTCGCGATCCCGCTGACGCAGTCCGGCCAGATCACCGCCCCGAACGCGACGACGTCGAACGTCAACGAGACCTTCACCGTCGACATCGTCCGCGGCGATCGCCGCACCGGCACGCGTGGCTCGATCACCAACGCGACCGGCGGCAGCGCCACGTTCGCCAAGCCGGTCGACAACATCGGCATGAAGACGATTCCGAACTACGCCGCCTACGCCGCGCAGCACATCTATGCCGTGAACATTCCCGGCTGCACGGCGCCGGGGAAGGTCTTCGTCGGCCAGAGGAAGGACCCGTTCGCCGTCAACCTCGGCGTCGTCTTCGACCTGCTCAACGTTCCGGGCGCCGCCGACTTCACTCCCGCCGAAGCCGCGTTCCTGCTCGACAACTCGAAGAAGGACGCCGGCGAGGACGACCTCGCCGATGCCAACGTCACGACGCTGGCGCTCGAGGTGCCGACGAGCTGCCTGCTCGCGAGCGGCGCGAACGATCCGGTGATCGGCGGCTGGACGACGGCGAGCCTGCGCCAGGGGTCGCTCCTCAGCAGCGCGCCCAAGAGCGGCCACCAGACCTCGGCGCTGACCGGCGGCGCGTGGACGCAGGTGTCGCGTCTCGGCATGCCGCTCGTCAACGAGCTCGTCATCGGCCTGCCCGACAAGGACAAGTTCAACAACTCGAAGCCGAAGGACGACGGCCAGTTCGCCGCCTACGTGACCAATCCGACCTTGCCCGCGCTGGTCGAGATCGCGTTGGCCACGCCGGGTATCGCGCCCACCAACTTCCCGCGCACGGACCTGGTGACGACCTTCCTCACCGGCATCGTCGGCGTCAACCAGCCGAAGGCGTTCTCGGCCTCGCCGGCGACGGGCGTCGCTTCCGAGATGCTGCGCCTCAACACGGCGATTCCTCCGACCGCCGAAGCGTCGCAGAACCGCCTCGGCCTGCTCGGCGGACTGCTCGGCCCTGCGCCGCAGGACCTCGCCGGCTATCCGAACGGGCGCCGGCCGAGCGACGACGTCGTCGACATCTCGCTGATCGCGGTCATGGGCGGCCTGTGCGTCGCCAACGGCAACGCCGACACCTACAAGTTCGGCGCCGCCTGCAAGCCGAGCGCCGCGCCGCTCGGCACCGCCGCCTTCGGCCTTCACGACGGCGTCGACCAGGCCGGCGCGAAGGTCAAGGCCAACGGCCCGCTGCTGCCGGCGTTCCCGTACCTCGGCACGCCGCTGCCGGGTGCGAAGTGAGGAGGGCGCCATGAAGAAGACGCTTCTTGCGACGTTCCTCGCCGCGTCGATGCTCGGCGCCTGCGGCGGCGGTGACGACACGCCGCCACCGCCTCCCGCGACCTCCGAAGTTCCGGCGAGCGCGAGCCAGTCGCCGGCCGGCTTCATCGCCTACCTGCAGCAGCTCGTCGCCTCGATGGCCGATCTGCTCGAGCCGGTCGACACGGGTGCCGTCGTGCCGCCCGCCGACGACGTCGGCGAACCGACCAAGGTCGACTGAGGCGAGGGTGGCGGTCGCATCCGCCACCCTTAGGATCGCGGCGATGCGATCACTGCCTGCACTGACCGGCGCCCTGGCAGCCGGTCTTTTTTTGGCATGCGCGGCCGCGGCGGTCGGGGCGGCGCCAATCACGCCGACGCGCGACGATGAAGTGATCGAGGTGCTGCCGGCGAGCGCCGGCAACCGCGGCGAGGACCGTCAGCTGCGCAAGCGCCTGGCGGCACGGCCGGACGACGTGAAGCTTGCGACGGCGGTCGCGCGACGCTATCTCGAGCAGGCGCGCGAGTCCGGAGATCCGCGCTTCGCGGGGCTGGCGCTGGCGGCGTTGCGCGCCTGGCCCGACGCGAACGCGGCGCCCGACGACGTGCTGCTCCTGCGCGCGACGCTCGAGCAGTACCTGCACGAGTTCGATGCCGCCGTCGCGCACTTGCGCGTGCTCCTGGCCCGGCCCGGCAGCGAGCGGCAGGCGCAGGCCTGGCTGACGCTGGCGACGGTGTTGCGCGTGCAGGGCCGCTACGCCGAGTCGGACGATGCGTGCCGCCGGGTCGCCGGTACCGACGTGTACCAGACCGCGTGCCTGGCCGAGAACGCAGCGCTGCGCGGCGAGACCGCAGCCGCACGGCGCAGCTTCGAGACGCTGCTCGCAGCGCGCGGCCTGTCCGCCGGAACGCGCGGCTGGCTGACCACGTCGCTCGCCGAGCTCGAGGATCGCGACGGTCGCGCCGCGGCGGCGGACGCTGCGTATCGCAATGTGCTCAAGCTCGGCCCGGACACCTACGCGGCAATCGCCTATGCCGACTTCCTGATCGCGCAGCGCCGCCCCGGCGAAGCGCTGACCGCGCTCAAGGGCGAGGCGCGCACCGACACCGTCCTGCTGCGCCTGGCGATCGCCGGAACGCTGGCGCGCAGCGCCTCGGCGGCGCAAGACGTCGCCGAGATGCGCGACCGGATCGCCCTCGCGAACGAGCGCCCCGAGGCGAGCATCTTCCACGGCCGCGAGCAGGCGATGTTCGCGCTCGTCGTCGAGCGCGATCCGGAGCGCGCCCTTGCGCTGGCGCGCGGCGATGTCGCGCGCCAGCGCGAGCCGCTCGACCTGCTCGTCTTCGCGCAGGCGGCGCGCGCGAGCGGCCGGCGCGAAGCGGTCGAGGAAGCGCGTCGCCTCAAGACCTCGATCGGCCTGCACGATCGGCGCATCGATGCCTTGCTGTGAGGCGCTGCCGGCGTGCGCGCCGCAGCCGGCGGCGCGCGGCCGAGCGCATGCAGCGCTGCGCGTTCTCCTTGCGCTCGCGTTGCTGCTCGCCGCCGGCGTTGCCGGCGCCCACAAGGCGAGCGACTCGTACCTGCAGATCAACGCGGCGCCCGGCCAGCTCGACGTGCGCTGGGACATCGCCCTGCGCGACCTCGACGTCGCCCTCGACCTCGACAGCGACGCCGACGGCAAGCTCACCTGGGGCGAGGTGCGCGCGGCCTGGCCGCGCATCGAGGGGTACGCGCTGCGGCGGCTCAGCATCGACGGCTGCCCTCTCGCCTCGGTCGGACGCGGCCTCGAGCGCCGCAACGACGGCGCCTATGCAGTGCTCCTGCTTCGATCCGCGTGCACGCTGCCGACGGGCACGCCGCGGATCTCGTACGGTCTCTTTGCCGACGTCGATCCGACCCATCGCGGCATCGCCAAGGTCCAGCGCGCAGGGCAGGAGGTCGCGTTGTCGGTGCTCGAGCCGACCGCGGCGCTGGCGGGAGCAGCGGCGACCCCGGCGTCGGCCGCCGAGGCCGCGCGCGGCATCGCGAGGTCGAGTTCGACCGCCTTCTCGTGGGCTGATGCGCCGGCTCGCGCGACGTCGGCCGATCGGCGCTGGGAGTTTCTTCTCGAGGGCGTTCGGCACATCCTCACCGGTTACGACCACGTCCTGTTCCTGCTCTGCCTGCTCCTGCCGTCGGTGATGCGCAGGGTGCCGCCCATCTGGCAGCCGGTCGAGCGGCTCGGCCAGGCGGTCTGGCCGGTCGTCGGCATCGTCTCGGCGTTCACCGTCGCGCACTCGATCACCCTCGGCCTGGCGGCGTTGAAGCTGGTCTCGCTGACGCCGGCGTTCATCGAGCCGGCGATCGCGGCGACGATCGTCCTCGCCGCGCTCGACAACCTCCTGCCGATCTTTCCGGTCCGGCGCGTCGTCGTCACGTTCTTCTTCGGCCTGATCCACGGCTTCGGCTTCGCCGGCGTGCTCGCCGAGCTCAACCTGCCGCGAGCCGATTTCGCGTGGGCCTTGCTCCAGTTCAACCTTGGGCTGGAGGTCGGCCAGCTGGTCATCGTCGCGCTCGCGACCAGCGTGCTGTTCGGGCTGCGTCGCTGGCACGGTTACCCGAAGTTCGTGATCGGCGCCGGGTCGATGGTGGCCCTCGCGATCGGCGTCGCGTGGCTGGTCGAGCGGATCGGCAACGTCTCGATCCTGCCGTTCTGAGGTGGCTCCTTTACAATGCAGCGAACAGCACCCCACAAGAGCGAGAAAGGCATGACGGTTATGACACCGCGAACTACCACCCCGGTCCGGAGGGTGTAGGCCGCCGCGCGTCCCCGCATCCGCAACTCTTCCTGTTCGAACGAAAAGCGCGGCCGGTCCGCGCTTTTTCATTCCTGGAGTGTGCTCACATGATCTCGATCCAATTGCCCGACGGCTCGCGCCGCGAATTCCCCGGACCGGTGACGGTCGAGGAAGTCGCCGCGTCGATCGGCCCCGGGCTCGCCAAGGCGGCGCTCGGCGGCCGCATCGGCGAAGGCAAGGCGAGCCGCGTCGTCGACACCAGCTTTCGCATCGAGCACGACGAGAAGCTCGCGATCGTCACCGACAAGGATCCCAACGGGCTCGAGCTGATCCGCCATTCGACGGCTCACCTGCTCGCTTACGCGGTGAAGGAGCTCTTTCCCGACGCGCAGGTGACGATCGGACCGGTCATCGAGAACGGCTTCTATTACGACTTCGCCTACAAGCGCCCGTTCACTCCCGAGGATCTCGCGGCGATCGAGGCGAAGATGGCCGAGCTCGCGAAGAAGGACGAGCCGGTGACGCGCCGGGTTCTGCCGCGCGACGAGGCGGTCGCCCATTTCAACGCGATGGGCGAGGCGTACAAGGCCGAGATCATCGGCTCGATCCCGGCCGGCGAAGACGTCTCGCTCTATCGCGAGGGCGCGTTTGAGGATCTGTGCCGCGGCCCGCACGTGCCGCGCACGGGCAAGCTCCGGCACTTCAAGCTGATGAAGGTGGCTGGCGCGTACTGGCGCGGCGACTCGAAGAACGAGATGCTGCAACGCATCTACGGCACGGCGTGGGCGACCAAGGACGAGCTGCAGCAGTACCTGCACATGCTCGAGGAGGCCGAGAAGCGCGATCATCGAAAGCTCGGTCGCGAGCTCGACCTGTTCCACATTGACGAAGTGGCGCCGGGCGTCGTCTTCTGGCATCCCAAGGGCTGGGCGCTCTGGCAGGCGATCGAGCGCTACATGCGTCAGGTCTATCTGGATACCGGGTATCAGGAGGTCAAGGGCCCGCAGCTCCTCGACAAGAGCCTGTGGGAGAAGACGGGCCACTGGCAGAACTACCGCGAGAACATGTTCACCACCGAGTCGGAGAAGCACGAGTACGCGCTCAAGCCGATGAACTGCCCCGGCCACGTGCTGATCTTCAAGTCGCACCTGCGCAGCTACAAGGAGCTGCCGATCCGCTACGGCGAGTTCGGCCAGTGCCATCGCAACGAGCCGAGCGGCGCGTTGCACGGGATCATGCGGATCCGCGGCTTCACGCAGGACGACGGTCACGTCTTCTGCACCGAGGACCAGATCCTCGATGAATGCGTCGCCTACACCGAGCAGCTGCAGAAGGTCTACCGCGACTTCGGCTTCACGGACATCATCTACAAGGTCGCGACGCGCCCCGACAGCCGGGTCGGCGCGGACGACCTCTGGGACAAGGCCGAGTACGCCCTCCAGGAAGCGCTGCGCCGCTCCGGTTGCCAGTTCGTGATCGCCCCCGGCGACGGCGCCTTCTACGGCCCGAAGATCGAGTACACGCTGAAGGACGCGCTCGGTCGGCAATGGCAGCTCGGCACGATGCAGGTCGACTTCAACACCGCCGAGCGGCTCGGCGGCGACTACGTCACCGAGACCAGCGGTCGCGCCTTCCCGGTGATGCTGCACCGGGCCATCGTCGGCAGCTTCGAGCGTTTCATCGGCATCCTCCTCGAGCATCACGCCGGGGCGATGCCCGCCTGGCTGGCGCCGATCCAGGCAAGCGTCCTCAACATCTCGGAAAACTCTGCCGATTACGCCCTGGAAGTAGCCAAAACGCTGCAAAAACAAGGACTTAGAGTCGAGAGCGATTTGCGGAACGAGAAAATCACCTATAAAATACGGGAGCATTCGTTGCAAAAGGTCCCGTACATCCTCGTCGTCGGCGACAAGGAGAAGGCAAGCGGGGCCGTTTCCGTGCGCGCCCGGGGCAATCACGACCTCGGTGCGATGCCCCTCGGCGACTTCACCGCGAAGCTCGTCGACGACATCGCCCGAAAGGCTTGAAAGTCCCTGGTCCGAAGCGACATTCGGGCCTCGGGCGCGCTTTGTTTGTTTAGGGCCTTCGCCTGAGGCTCGATGAAAGGCCATTCACATCGCTACTTTCGCTGACCGTCGTCAACCCAATGCCGAGCGCAAGCACCGGCTCAACCGGGAAATCCTCGCCCCTGAAGTCCGACTGAACGGACCCGAGAACGAACCACTGGGAATCGTCCCGATCGCCGAGGCGTTGCGCCTGGCCGGCGAGCAGGACGTCGATCTCGTCGAGATCGTCGCCCAGGCCGATCCGCCGGTGTGCCGGCTGATGGACTACGGCAAGTTCAAGTACCAGGAGCAGAAGCGAGCGGCCGAGGCGAAGGCGAAGCAGAAGGTCATCGAAGTCAAGGAAGTGAAGTTCCGCCCGGGCACCGACGAGGGCGATTACGCGATCAAGATGAGGAACCTGCGCCGCTTCATCGAGGAAGACGGCGACAAAGGAAAAGTCACCCTGCGCTACCGCGGCCGCGAAATCACGCACCAGGACATCGGCATGCGCCTCCTGGAGCGGATCCGCGACGAGCTGGCCGATGTCTCGGTGGTCGAGCACATGCCCAAGCTCGAAGGTCGCCAGATGGTGATGGTGCTGGCGCCGAAGCGAAAGTAGAGCGGAACGGAAAAGAGCAATTCGATCGAGCGCACGACGCTCGATCGCCACAAGCGGCTGCAGGCTGACAAGACGGCGGGAACTCCCGGCGGCGCCTGGCAGCAGCAAACAAAGAAGGAGCAGTCATGCCCAAGATGAAGACGAAGAAGAGCGCCGCGAAGCGGTTCCGGGTCCGCCCGGGCGGCACCGTCAAGCGCGGCCAGGCGTACAAGCGCCACATCCTGACGAAGAAGTCGACCAAGAACAAGCGCCACCTGCGCGGCGCGGTGACGGTCCACGAGACGAACATGGGCCACATGGCGCAGATGCTGCCGTTCGCTGGTCTTTGATCGCCGCTTCCAACGTCACCAGGAGATAACCCATGCCTCGCGTCAAACGCGGTGTCACCGCGCGTGCCCGCCACAAGAAAGTTCTCGCCCTTGCCAAGGGCTTCCGTGGCCGCCGCAAGAACGTCTTTCGCATCGCCAAGGAAGCGGTCATGCGCGCCGGGCAGTACGCCTATCGCGATCGCCGCACCAAGAAGCGCGTCTTCCGCCAGCTCTGGATCGCGCGCATCAACGCCGCGACCCGCGGCCTCGGCGTGACCTACAGCAAGTTCATGGCCGGCCTGAAGAAGGCCCAGATCGACATCGACCGCAAGGTCCTTGCCGACATGGCCGTCCACGACCCGGCCGCCTTCGGCGCCGTCGTCGAGAAGGTGCGTCCGCACCTGTCCTGAACTTGCCTTGCCGGCGCCGCGAGCGCCGGCCGGGCCGCCGCCGGCGTCGCGACGCCGGTCCCGTCGCCCCACGATGAACGATCTCAAACCGGTGGTCGACAGCGCCCTGGCGGAATTCGCCGGCGCGCGCACGCCTGCCGAGCTCGAGGACGCGAAGGCGCGCTTTCTCGGCAAGAGCGGCATCGTCACCGAGCAGATGAAAGCGCTCGGCGCCTTGCCGGCCGAGCAGAAGAAGGCGCGCGGCGCCGAGATCAACGTCGCCAAGCAGGCGATCGACGCGGCGCTCGCCGCGCGCCGTGCCGAGCTCGCCGAAGCGCAGCTCGAGAGCCAGCTCGCGGCGCAGGCGCTCGACGTCACGCTGCCCGGGCGCAGCGACGGCAGCGGCGGGATCCATCCGGTGAGCCGCGCCCTCGAGCGGATCGAGGCGATCTTCGCGTCGCTCGGCTTCGAGGTCGCGGACGGCCCCGAGATCGAGACCGACTGGTACAGCTTCACCGCGCTCAACAACCCCGACAACCATCCTGCTCGCTCGATGCAGGACACGTTCTACGTCGACCTCAAGGACGACGAGGGCCGCTGGCTCAACCTGCGCCCGCACACCTCGCCGATGCAGATCCGGTACGCGCAGGCGCACGCGAAGAAGCACGCCGGCGCGGCGACGATGCCCGACGTGCGCGTGATCGCGCCGGGACGCACCTTTCGCGTCGACAACGACGCGACGCACTCGCCGATGTTCCACCAGGTCGAGGGACTCTGGCTCGGCGAGAACGTGAGCTTTCGCGACCTGAAGGCGGTCTACCTCGACTTCATGCAGGCGTTCTTCGAGACGAGCGAGCTGAAGCTGCGTTTCCGGCCGAGCTATTTCCCGTTCACCGAGCCGAGCGCCGAGATCGACCTGATGTTCGAGCACGGGCCGCTCGCCGGCCGCTGGCTCGAGGTGTCGGGATCGGGCCAGGTGCATCCGCAGGTCGTGCGCAACATGGGGTTCGATCCGGAACGCATCATCGGCTTCGCCTTCGGCTCGGGAATCGACCGCCTGGCGATGCTGCGCTACGGCATCGACGACCTGCGCCTCTTCTTCGACGGCGACCTGCGCTTCCTGCGCCAGTTTTCCTGAGCCCGCGCACGCCATGCAATTCCCGGAATCCTGGCTGCGCGAGTTCTGCGATCCGCCGATCGGCACGGCCGAACTCGCCGAGAAGCTGACGATGGCCGGCCTCGAGGTCGAGAACCTGCGCGCGGTGGCACCACCGTTCCATGGCGTCGTCGTTGCCAAGGTGCTGTCGGTGGCCCCGCACCCGAACGCCGATCGCCTGCGCGTGTGCGAGGTCGACGTCGGCGCCGCCGAGACGCTCTCCATCGTTTGCGGCGCGCCCAACGTCCGGGCCGGGATGAAGGCCCCGTGCGCGCTGGTCGGTGCCGAGCTGCCGCCGGCCAAGGAGGGGGCGAGCGAGCCGTTCCGGATCGAGGCCGGCAAGATTCGCGGCGTGGAAAGTCGCGGCATGCTGTGCTCGGCGCGCGAGCTCAAGATCTCCGACGACCACGAAGGCCTGCTTGCGCTCGACGACAGCGCGACGATCGGCGCCGACGTGCGCGAAGCGCTTCGCCTCGATGACACGATCTTCACGCTCAAGCTCACGCCCAACCTCGGCCACGCGCTCAGCGTCTACGGCATCGCCCGCGAAGTGGCGGCGATCACCGGCGCGCCGCTGAAATCACCGGCTTTCGCCAAGGCGCCGGTCGGCAGCGACCGCAAGCTGCCGGTGACGATCGAGGCGCCCGACTTGTGCGGGCGATTCTCCGGCCGTGTCGTCACCGGTGTCGACGCCAAGGCGAAGACGCCGCCATGGATGGCCGATCGCCTCGCGCGCTGCGGCCAGCGGACGGTCTCGCCGCTGGTCGACATCTCGAACTACGTGATGTTCGAGTTCGGCAGGCCGTCGCACATCTTCGATCTCGACAAGATCGAGGGCGGCCTCACGGTCCGCTGGGGCAAGAAGGGCGAGTCGCTCGAGCTGCTCAACGGCAACACCGTCGAGCTCGACGAGACCGTCGGCGTCATCGCCGATGCGAAGCACGTCGAGTCGCTGGCCGGCATCATGGGCGGCGCGGCGACCGCGGTGTCGGACGCCACGCGCAACATCTACGTCGAGGCTGCGTTCTGGTGGCCCGAAGCGGTCGCCGGCAGGTCGCGCCGCTACTACTTCTCGACCGATGCCGGCCATCGCTTCGAGCGCGGCGTCGACCCCGCGACGACGGTCGAGCACATCGAGCGATTGACGTCGCTGATCCTCGAGATCTGCGGCGGCGCGGAGACGCGCTGCGGCCCGATCGACGATCAGGTCACGTCGCTGCCCGTGCTCGCACCGGTGACCTTGCGCGTCGCGCGCGCCGCCAAGGTGATCGGCATGCCGGTGACCCAGTCGGACTGCGAACAGGTGATGGTCCGCCTCGGCTTCGAGTCGACCAGCCGGCCGGGCGAGATCGACGTCGTTCCGCCCAGCTGGCGCTTCGACATCCGTCTCGAGGAGGACCTGATCGAGGAAGTGATCCGGCTTGTCGGCTACGACGCCTTGCCTGCCGGGCCGGCGCTCGGCACGCTGCAGGCGAAGGTCGCGAGCGAATCGCGGCGCGGCGCGAGCGCGCTGCGCCACGCGATGGCCGGTCTCGGCTGGCAGGAGACGATCAGCTTCAGCTTCGTCGACGAGCGCTGGGAGCGCGACTTCGTCGGCAGCGAGGCGCCGATCCGCGTCGTCAATCCGATCGCCTCTTCGCTCTCCGTGATGCGCTCGAGCCTCATCGGCAGCCTGGTCGAGGTGCTGCGCGTCAACCTCGCTCGCAAGCAGCCGAGGCTGCGCGTCTTCGAGCTCGGCAAGGTGTTCGTTCGCGACGAGGCCAGCGCCGCCGGCCCGCTCGGCGTCGCCGGCGTGCGCCAGCCGCTTCGGCTCGGCGGCCTCGCCTTCGGGCCGGTCGCGCCGCCGCAATGGGGCGTCGCCGAGCGGATCGTCGATTTCTTCGACGTCAAGGGCGACGTCGAGGCGCTGCTCGCGCCGGCCGTCGCGCGCTTCGTCGCTGCCCCGCACCCTGCCCTCCATCCGGGCCGTAGCGCGGCGATCGAGCTCGACGGCGAGCGCATCGGTGTGATCGGCGAGCTGCATCCGCGCTGGCGCCAGGCCTACGAGATCCCGGGCAACGCGATCGTCTTCGAGCTCGACGCCGAGGCCCTGCAGCGCCGCCCGCTCCCGGCGTTCACGATGCTGGCGAAGCAGCAGTCGGCCTGGCGCGACATCGCGATCGTCGTCGGCCGCGACGTCACGCACGCCGCCCTGATGGACGCGATCAACGCTGCCGGGGAGAGCAGCGTGCGCGGCGCGACTCTGTTCGACATCTTCGCGCCGCCACAGGGCGCGGCCGGCATCGCCGCCGGCGAGCGCAGCCTCGCCGTCCGCCTCGAGATCCGCGATGACGAGCGCACGCTGACCGACGAGCAGATCGAGCGCGTCGTCGGCGCCGTCGTCGCGTCGCTCGGCGCGCGCCTCGGCGCGCGCTTGCGCCAGCAATAACCGACCGAGTCGACGCCATGGCCCGTCCCGCAAGCCCGCCCGATCGCGTCCTCCTGCCGACGCTGGTGACGCCGACGCTGACCAAGGCCGAGCTCGCCGAGCTGTTGTTCGAGCGCCTCGGCCTCAACAAGCGCGAGTCGAAGGACATGGTCGAGGCCTTCTTCGACCTCATCTACGCGACGCTGCTCTCGGGCGACGACGTCAAGATGTCCGGCTTCGGCAACTTCAACATCCGGCGCAAGGCGCCCCGGCCGGGCCGCAACCCGCGCACCGGCGAGGCGATCCCGATCAAGGCCCGGCATGTCGTGACTTTTCACGCGAGCCACAAATTGAAGGGGGTCGTGCAGGGCGACACGCCGGTCGCAGACGACTTCGAGTAAAGTCGAGCTTTATCTCCTGATCTTATTGATTTTCATGGAGAAAACGCTACCTGCGATCCCCGCCAAGCGCTACTTCACGATCGGCGAGGTGAGCGAGCTCTGCGGCGTCAAGCCGTACGTGCTGCGCTACTGGGAGCAGGAGTTCACGCAGCTCAAGCCGATGAAGCGGCGCGGCAACCGGCGCTATTACCAGCACCACGAGGTGCTGCTGATCCGGCGCATCCGCGAGCTGCTGTACGAGCAGGGGTTCACCATCAGCGGGGCGCGCAATCGCCTCACCGACGGCGCGGCGACGCGCCAGGAGTCGAGCCGCGCCTCGGCCGGGCCGGCCGCCGCGCCGCGCGCCGCGGCGAGCAACGGCGATGGCGCGCCTCCCGCGGCCGAGGCCGAGGGACGCGAGGAACAGTCGATCGGCACCGTGACGCTCTCGTCGGCGCAAGTGCGCCAGGAGCTGCTGTCGATCCGCGGCCTGCTCGGGCCGTGAACAACGCCACGGCCTGAGTCGGCAGCGCCGCGTCGCGACGCGCCGGGATGTCCTATTCCGGCTTGAAGCCGATCGACTTCAGCACGGCACCGACGCGCTCGTAGTCGGCTTTCAGCGACGCGGTCAGCTCGTCGGGCGTGCGCGGCTGCGGCGGCTCGAAGCCGACCTCCTGCAGGCGCTCGCGCACCGACGGCCCGGCGAGCGCCTTCAGGGCGGCCTCGCGGATCTGCGCCTGCAGCGGCGCCGGCGTGTCGGGCTTGACCCACAGCCCCATCCAGGCGACGGTCTCGAGCTGCGGGTAGCCGAGCTCGGTGAACGTCGGAACATCCGGCAGCAGCGGCGAGCGCTTCGGCGTGCTGACGGCGAAGGCCTTGATCCGGCCGCTCTTGATCAGCGGGATCGAGGTCGGCATGCCGTCGAAGACGAGCTGTACATGGCCGCCCATCAGGTCCTGCAGCGCCGGCGTCGAGCCCTTGTAGCCGACGTGCATCATGTCGATGCCGGCCGCCTTGTTCAGCAGCAGGCCCATCACGTGCGAGCGCGTCCCCGCCGAGATCGAGGCGTAGTTGACGCTCGCCGGGTGCGCCTTCACGTAGGCGATCAGCTCGGCCAGCGTCTTGGCCGGCAACGAGTTGTTGCCCACCAGCACCAGGCCGCCGCGCGCCACTTCGGCGATCGGCTTGATCTCGTTGGCCATCGTGACCGACAACTTGAGGATGTGCGGGATCTCGCTCACCAGCGAATCGACGCCGACCAGCAGCGTCTGGCCGTCGCGGGCGGCGAGCGACAGCTCGTTGACAGCGAGCACGCCGCCGGCGCCCGCGCGCGGGTCGACGATCACCGGCTGCCCGATCTGCTTCGAGAGCTGATCGGCGAGCAGACGGGCGATGATGTCGGCCGAGCCGCCGGCCGGGCCGGCTGCGACGATGCGCACGGTCTTGTCGGGCCATTTGCCCTGCGCTTGCGCTCGCGGCACGAGCAGGCTGCCGGTGCCGGCCGCTGCGGCCAGGCCGAGCAGGCGAGCGGTGAAGCGACGCCGCGCGAATCGGTCCATTGTCATCATCGGGTCCTTCTTCAAATGGCCCAGCGCAACAGCGCGAGCACGAGCACCGCCAGGAAGGTCGTCTCGGCGAGCATAAGCAACACCGGCTTGACGCCGACCGTGGCCAGCTCCTTCAATTGCGTCTTCATGCCGATGGCCGCGATCGCCGCGACCAGGCACCAGCGCGAGAGCTCGCTGCCGGTCTTGGCGACGACCTCGGGCAGCCAACCGGTGCTGTTGATCGCGACCAGCACGGCAAAGGCGACGGCGAACCAGGGCAGGAGCGGCGGTCGCTTGGTTCCGGCTTCCTCTGCGCGAGCGCGCGTCAGCATCACCGCGAAAACGATCACCGGGACGAGCATCGCCACCCGCATCAGCTTGACGAAGGTGGCGATGTCGCCGGTCTCGCGCGACATGCTGTAGCCGGCGCCGACGACCTGCGCGACGTCGTGGATGGTCGCGCCCAGGAAGACGCCCGCGGCGCGGCTGTCGAGGCCGATCGCATGCGCGATCATGGGGTAGACGATCATCGACACGGTCGACAGCACCGACACGCCGACGACCGTGAAGAGCGTCGCACGCTCCTTCAACGGATGGGCCGGCAGCGCCGCGGCCAGGGCGAGTGCCGCGGAGGCACCGCAGATCGCGGTCGCACCGCCGCTCAAGAGGCCGAACAGCGACTGGAAGCCCATCAGCTTGGCGAGCACCATCGATACGCTGATCGTCAGGACCACCGAGACGACGACGATCCCGACCGGCCCCCAGCCGAGCTCGGCGATCTGGCCGACCGTGATGCGCAAGCCGAGCAGCGCAACGCCGAAGCGCAGCACCTGGCGGGCTGCGAACTCGATGCCGGCTGCGCACGGGCCTTCGCCCGACAGGAAGTTCATCGCCATGCCGAGCAGCAGCGCGAACAGCATCACCGGCGCACCGTAGTGCTCGGACAGGAACGTCGACGCGGCGGCGACGACGCCGCACGCGAGCAGCCCTGGGAACAGGATGCGCGCGCGCCCGGGCACGGGCGCGGGGACCGCGATGGCGAGCTCGGGCATGGCGCTCAGGCCGTCGGCAGCGTGTAGTCGGCGAACTGATCGCGCAGCTTGTTCTTCTGCATCTTGCCGGTCGCTCCCAGGGGAATCGAATCGACGAACGCGACGTCGTCAGGCGTCCACCACTTGGCGATCTTGCCTTCGTAGAACGCCAGAAGCTCCTCTTTCGAGACTTCGGCGCCGGGCTTCTTCACCACCACCAGCAGCGGCCGCTCGTCCCACTTCGGGTGGCGGGCGCCGATGCAGGCGGCCATCGCGACCGCGGGATGGGCAACCGCGATGTTCTCGAGATCGATCGAGCCGATCCATTCGCCGCCCGACTTGATTACGTCCTTGCTGCGGTCGGTGATCTGCATGAAGCCATCGGCGTCGATCGTGCTCACGTCGCCGGTCGGAAACCAGCCGTCGACGAGCGGGTTGCCGCCTTCGCCCTTGAAGTAGTTCGAGATGATCCACGGCCCGCGCACCATCAGCTCGCCCGAAGCCTTGCCGTCGCGCGGCAGCTCCTTGCCATCGTCGCCGACGATCTTCATGTCGACGCCGAACACCGCACGGCCCTGCTTGGCCTGCACCGCCATGCGCGCTTCGCCATCCAGTCGTTCGTGCTTGGGCTTGAGCGTGCAGACCGTGCCGAGCGGGCTCATCTCGGTCATTCCCCAGGCGTGCAGCACCTGCACGTCGTAGCGCTCCTGGAACGCCTTCATCATCGCGGGTGGGCACGCCGAGCCGCCGATGATCGTGCGGCGCATGGTGCTGAACCTCAGGTCGTTCGCTTCGACGTGCGCGAGCAGACCCTGCCAGACCGTCGGCACGCCGGCCGAGACGGTGACCTGCTCGCCTTCGAACAGGTCGTGCAGCGACTTGCCGTCGAGCCACGGACCCGGGAAGACGAGCTTGGCGCCGACCATGCAGGCGACGTACGGCAGGCCCCAGGCGTTGACGTGGAACATCGGCACCACCGGCAGCACGGTGTCGCGCGCCGCGCAGTTCAACGCATCGGGAAGCGCCGCCGCGTAGGTGTGCAGGAGCGTCGAGCGATGGCTGTACAGCGCGCCCTTCGGATTGCCGGTAGTTCCCGACGTGTAGCACAGCGACGACGCCGTGTTCTCGTCGAAGTCGGGCCACTCGAACGCGTCGCTGGCGCCGTCGATCAGCTCCTCGTAGCAGAGCAAGTTGGGGACCTTGCTGTCGACCGGCATGTGGGCACGGTCGGTCATCGCGACGAAGGCCTTGATCGTCTTTACGCGCGAGGCGATCGCCTCGATCAGCGGCAGGAAGGTGAGGTCGAAGAACAGGACCTGGTCTTCGGCGTGGTCGGCGATCCAGACGACCTGGTCCGGGTGCAGGCGCGGGTTCAGCGTGTGAAGGACGGCGCCCGATCCCGACACCGCGTAGTACAGCTCCATGTGGCGGTAGCCGTTCCACGCCAGCGTCGCGACGCGGTCACCGAAGCCGATGCCGTGCGCCGCGAGCGCGTTGGCCATCCGGCGCGAACGCCGGGCGAGCTCGCGGTAGGTCGTGCGATGGAGGTCGCCCTCGACGCGGCGCGACACCACCTCGCGCTCGCCGTGGTGGCGCTCGGCGTGGGTCAGCAGCGACGAGATCAGCAGCGGCTGCTGCATCATCAATCCGTTCATGATGGTCTTTCGTTCAGGTGATCAGGCCAGCGCCGGCGTCGCGGCGGCGGGTGCCAGGGCGAGTTCGCTAGCGCGGCTCTTGTCGGCCTCGTAGCTGCGCCCGGCGAGCAGGAAGGCGAGCGCCGCGACGGCACCGAAGGCGGGGATCGCGGTCAACGCCTGGGTGAGGCCGGCGCCGGCGTCGTCGGCGTGACCCCAGGCGTCGGAGAGCACGCCGACGAGAAACGGGCCGGCGGCCAGCCCGAACAGGTTCTGGAACAGCGCCAGCACCGACGAGCCGGTGGCGCGAACGCCCGGGTGGATGACGTCGATGACGATCGCCGAGACCGGGCCGACCGTGCAGGTGGCGACGAAGCCGCCGACGACGATCAGCGTGAACTGGGCGCCGGGGTCGAGCGCGACGCCGACCTTGTCGGCGCCGAAGGCGAAGGCGATCAGCAGCATCGAGACGATGCACAGAAGCGCCATCACCGCGAGCTTGCGGGCCGGCGCGCGACGACCGGCGCGATCGGCGACCGCGCCCCAGACGACGCTGCCGAGCGCGCCGGCGAGAACGACCAGCGCTGCCTTCACCCCGGCCTGGCCCGGCGCGATGCCGTGGACGCGATTGAGAAAGCTCGCCAGCCACGACCAGAGCGCCGAGACGACGATCAGTTGCGCGGCGCCGCCGACGCAGACCCACAGCATGGTGGGCGAGCGAACCAGCAGCCCGACGATGTGCCGCGCCGCCTCGCCGAGCGAGCGCCGCTTGGCGTCGAGCGCGGCGTCGAGGGCGACGGTACGGTAGTCGCGCACCTTCAGGTACGCCAATGCGAGCACCAGGCCTGGGACACCGACGACGCCGAACGCAGCATGCCAGCCCCAGCGCGCCGCGATCACGCCGCCGAGCATCACGCCCAGGACCGCGCCGACCGACGCCGAAGCGAAGAAGCCGGCCATCAGCGCGCTGCGCATGCGCGCCGGAAAGTGGCTCGCGATCAGCGCCGCGCCGACCGAGCCGTAGCCGGCCTCGCCGAGGCCGACCAGCGAGCGGGCCGCGAGCAGCTGGCCGTAGCTGCGTGTGAACATGCACGAGATCGTCGCCAGGCTCCACACGGTCGCCATCGCGACGATGCTCTTGACCCGGCTGGCGCGGTCGGCGAACAGCGCCACCGGCAACGCGCCGAGCGCGACCGTCACCGAGACCACCGAGGCCAGCGCGCCGAGCTGCTTGTCCGAGAGTCCCCAGTCGGCCTTCATGTAGGGAAACAGCGAGACGATCACCTGCCGATCGACGTAGTCGACGACCATCAGCGCCAGCGTCATCGCGAACGCGAACCACGCCGGGCCGGGGCCAAACAGGTAGGCGTCGTCGTTCGGGCGCTTCTCGAGGGCGGTCAAGTCCATTCCGGCTTCCTCAGGGAACGAGGACGGTGGCGCCCGTGGTCCGGCGCGACTCGAGCGCGCGGTGCGCGTCGGCGGCGTCGGCGAGCGCGAATTCCTGCTTCGGCTCGCCGGCGATGCGACCGGCAAGCACGTGGCCGAACAGCTCGTCGGCCATCGCCAGCATCTGCGAGCGCGGCGTCGCGTAGTGGATCATCGCGGGCCGCGTCACCCAGATCGAGCCCTTGACGGCGAGCAGCGTCGTGTCGATCACGACCGGGCCCGACGTCGTGCCGTTGCTGACCAGCGTGCCGCGTGGCTGCAGGCTGTCGAGCGAGGCCATCAGCGTGTCCTTGCCGACCGAGTCATAGACCACCGGAACGCCCTTGCCGTCGGTGATCTCGCGCACCCGCTTGGCGATGTCCTCGCGCGACGTGACGATGGTGTGTGCGCAGCCGTTCGCGCGCGCGACTTCGGCCTTCTCGTCGGTGCTGACGGTGCCGATCATGGTCACGCCGATGGCGCGCGCCCATTGGCAGGCGACCAGGCCGACGCCGCCGGCGGCAGCGTGGTACAGGATCGTCTCGCCGCCCTTGAGCGGATAGACCTGGCGGAACAGGTACTGCGCGGTCAGGCCCTTCATCATCAGCGTCGACGCGGTCCGGTCGGACACGCCGGCGGGCAGCGGGATGAGCACGTCGGCAGGCATCACGCGGACATCGGAGTACGCGCCCTGCGGGCCGAGCAGGTAGCCGACGCGGTCGCCGGGACGAATGTCCGTGACGCCGTCGCCGACCGCTTCGACGACGCCGACCGCGTCGCTGCCGAGTCCGTTGGGCAGCGGCAGCGGATAGCGCCCGGTGCGAAAGTAGATGTCGATGAAGTTGACCGCGACGTAGCTGTGGCGCACGCGAGCCTGGCCCGGGCCGGGCGCGCCGACCTCGACGGTCTGCAGCTCCAGCACCTCGGGGCCACCGGTCTGGTGCAGTCGAATCGCTCGGGCCATGGTCGTTTCCTTTGTGGTCAGGCCGAAAGCTCGGCGATCAATTCCTCGGCGCGCGGCCAGACGCCGTAGCCCGATGCGGGATTGAGGTGGCCAACCTCGCCGAGGTCGACGAGCCGGCTTCCCCAGTCGGCCGCCATGCCGGCGACGCGCTCGGCGCTGGCGAGCGGGTCGTTCGTGCTCGCCGCGACGATGCTCGGGAAAGGCAGCGGCGCGCGCGGCACCGGCAGCCAGCCCGCGTCGTCGAGCTCGACGATGGTCGGATAGCCGTCGGGCATCGGCCGCTCGAAGTCGGCAGGCGTCGCCAGCAGCGCGCCGTGGACGCGGCACTGCGTACGAGCCGCCCAATGCGCGACCGTGATGCAGCCGCCGCTGTGGGCGACGATGACGATCGGGCCGACGATCCGGAGCGCGGCACGCTCGATCGCCGCGACGCGCGCTTCGCGGTCGAGGTTCGCTCGCCCCATCGGCGCGACCGCGTGAACGCGCGGCAGCCGCTCGATCAGCAGCGTCTGCCAGTGCCGCGCGACGTGGTCGCGCAGGCCCGGCACCACGAGCACCGTCGGCGCTTGCGAGGCAACGGGCATGTCAGGCCGCCTTGCGCAGGAAGCCCTGCTGGCGTCCCTTGGCGTTGGGCGCGAAGCCGTTGGCCGCCAGGGTTTCTTCCGTCGTGTCGTAGAAGACGCCGATCTTGCAGATCTCGCGCGCTTCCTTGCCCGTCGCGACCTCGCGGCCGAACTCGCGCGAGATGCGAACCAGCTGCTCGATCTGCCTGACCGACGACATCTTCTCGGTGCGCGACTGGTTCCAGAGGTTGTCCTCGATGCCGCAGCGCACGTGCAGGCCCATCGCGATGCCCATCATGTTGATCGGCAGCACGTTGCGCATGCTGCTTTCCACGGTCAGCATCGAGCCGTCCGGGATGGCGCGCAGGAAGTTGGCCAGGTTGTAGATGTTCGGCGCGTCCATGCCGCCGCCGATCGCCACCCAGTTCATCACCAGCGGGCCCTTGTAGATGCCGCGGCGGATCAGCCGCTCGACCGTCTCGTAGCTGTTGATGTTGTAGAACTGGAACGCGCTCTGGATGCCGGCGGCCGAGAGACGCTTGATGTGCTCCTCGAAGAAGCTAGGCGTCGACGGCACGATCATCTCGGTGTAGGCGCGGTAGTTGTCGGCGTCGGCCAGCGAGGTGCCGGCGATGTCGGCGGCCTCCATCTGCTCGAGGACGTTCATCTGCGACGTGTTCACCGTCACCGTCACCTGGTCGGGCTTCGGGTCGAGCTCGGCGAGCATGTGGCGCGTGTCGTCGGACAGCCACTTTGCCGCCGCGCCGCCGGTCGGCGGGGCGAAGGAGATCGAGCCGCCGACCTGGATGATCATCTCGGGCGCCGCCTTGCGGACGCCGGCGATCAGCTCGTTGAACATCGACAGGCGCTTCGAGCCCTTGCCGTCGAGCTCGCGCACGTGCAGGTGCAGCACCGTGGCGCCGGCGTTGTAGCAGTCGACGGCCTTTTGGACCTGTTCCTCCATCCGCACCGGGATGTCCTCGGGGAAGTCGGAGGGGATCCACTCGGGGCCGTAAGGCGCCGCGGTGATGACGAGCTTGTCCTGGTTTTCGGTGAAGAGGGAACCGTCGAGGAAATTCATGGGAGACCTTTGGAAGAAATCGTTGGAGATTCGGTGCCGCGCGAGCCTGGCGTTCAGTACGTCGACTCGCCGACGATGCCGGCGCGTTCCATCTTGCGATGGCAGGGCGGGTAGTCCATCACCGCGTAGTGCTGGGTCGAGCGGTTGTCCCACATCGCCACGCTGTTCGGCTTCCAGCGGAAGCGAACCTGGTACTCGGGGATGAACGCCTGGCTGATCAGGTACTGCAGCAGCTGCGCCGCGCCGGGTGCGTAGTCCTGTCCGACGCGCATGTTCTCGGGCGTGTGGAAGTTCGTGAAGTGGGTCGTGAAGGCGTTGACGAACAGGATCTTCTCGCCGGTTTCCGGGTGGGTGCGCACGACCGGATGCTCGGCGTCCGGGAACTGGGCATGGAGCGCGAGACGCTTCTCGATCGGCATCGCCGCGCCGAAGCTGGCCTCGATGCTGTGGCGCGCGCGCAGCGTCGCGATTTGAGTCTTGATGTGCTCGGGCAGGCGCTCGTAGGCGAGGGCCATGTTCGCCCACATCGTGTCGCCGCCGACCGGCGGGCATTCGACGCAGCGCAGGACGCAGCCGAACGGCGGCTTCTCGCGCCAGGTCGCGTCGGTGTGCCAGGCGTTCTCGTAGCGGTCGTTCGGCGTGTCCGGCGACTTGTAGATCCGCACCAGCCCCGGGTGGTCGGGGTCGCTGCCGGCGACCGGGTGGCTCTCGAGCTCACCGAAATGGCGTGCGAAGGCGACGTGCTCGGCGCGCGTGATGTCCTGGTCGCGGAAGAACAGCACCCGGTGGCGCAGGAGCAGGCGTCGGATCTCGGCCACCAGCGCCGGCTCGCGCGAGGCGACGCCGAGGTTGATGTTCGAAAGCTCGGCGCCGATCGCGTGGGTGAGCGGCTCGACGTGGATCGAATCGGGCAACGATCCGGCGCGAACGATCGCGGGGGCGGCAGCGGTGGTAGCGGTCATCGGACTTGTCTCGGTGCAGAGGCCGCGTCTTGCGGCCTGTCTGGAAGACAAGGTTAGTCACCCGAGGCGCTGGTTTGCCCCCCAGCGTGGAGGGGGTGGGGGCCGAATCCGCCGGCGTCAGGCCTCGGCTTCGAGCAGGCCCAGGATCCGCGCCCGCTGCACGACCTGCTTGCGCGTGCCCGCATCGAGCTTGGCGAAGAGATTCTTCATGTGCCACTTGATGGTCTCTTCGCCCACCTGCATCGTCAGACCGATTTCCTTGTTGGAGAGATGGCGCGTGAGCAGCGCCAGCACCTCGCGTTCCTTCGGCGTGAGGACCATGCTCGGCGTCGGCCGCTCCGGCGCCCGACGCGTCGATCCGATCGGCGCGGCGAGCGGACCGGGCCCGAAGGGCGCTGGCGCCGCGCCGGCCGGCAGCGCCTGGCGCGCCCAGTCGCCCAGCGCCGGGTGGGCGTCGTCGAAGACGCGCAGCAGCCCGAACGTGGCGGCAACGTCGACGGCTTCGCGAAGCAGCGGGAGCGACTTCTCGCCGCAGCGGTCGAGCACCCATGCGCGCAGTCCGAGCAGCTCGATGTGCAGGCGGCCGAGCTTGACTCCCCGGGCCAGGTCATCGGCCCGGGCCAGGACGTCGGCGGCTCGGCGCCAGTCCTGCGCGGCGATGGCGGCGTGGGCGAATGCCACCTCCCGAAGCAGGGCGACGCTGCGGCGCCAGAGCGGCCCTTGGGGCGCGTCCGACGCGGCCAGCCGGCCGTCGATCTGCGCGCACAGGTCGCGGCAGGTCTCGGGCCGGAACCGGCGCGCATGCAGGCGCACCTGCTCGCCCAGGCTGGCGATGCGAAGGCGCGGCAGCTTGCGGGCGACACCAACCGCATCCATGGCGCCCAGCAGCTCCAGCGCCCGGTTTTCGGCGCCCTCGGCGCTGGCGATGCGCGCCATCGTGCGGAAGCCGAGAAGCACGGCTTCGGGGAGGGCGCTGCGTTCCAGCACATCGAGTCGGTTCGCGAGCAGGTCACCGGCACGGGGGTCGTTGCGCTCCCAGGTCGCAGCAGCGAGGAGTGCCGCGATCACGCAGGCGAACGGGCTGCGCCGGCCGAGATCGACCTCGGCGCGTGCGAGCGTGGGCTGCAGCAGCTTCTCGGCCAGCACCGCCTGGCCCTCCCACAGGAACGACAGCCCGACGATGAAATCACCCCAGCGGCCGAGGTAGCCGAGCGCCTCGCCGCGTCCGCCGCGCGGTGCCTGCTGCTGGCGCAGGCGGGCGAGCGCGGGCTCGCCGTCGAGCAGGGTGCGAAACGCCGAACGGTTGGCGTACACCTGCAGCAGCATCGCATCGGTGAGAGGCGGATCCTCGCCCCAGGGGTCGTG
>Ga0207681_10000213_pt1 | contig 46007 bp, 70 predicted proteins | sample KBSS53metaG_FD_184324 | JGI IMG/M metagenome (GOLD analysis project Ga0207681, IMG submission 184324) | Switchgrass rhizosphere microbial communities from Kellogg Biological Station, Michigan, USA - KBS S5-3 metaG (SPAdes) (version 2) | ecosystem: Host-associated > Plants > Roots > Rhizosphere... | reverse complement strand
TCGCCCTGGCGCTCCTGGAGCTCTCCGGCTGGGAAGCTGACTCACTCGGCGGCCCGGTCGAGCACGCCCTGAAGGGCCTCGCTAAGCACATTCAGAACGTCGCTGCCGCTGAGGAAGCCGCCCGCAAGGAAGCCGAAGAGGAAGCCCGCAAGGCTGCCGAAGAGGAGGCCCGCAAGGCCGAGGAATCGGCTGCACTCGACGCCGAAGCCCTGGCACTCCTCAACTCCTACCGCCTATCCAACGGCCAACCAGCACGGACGAGTCTCGACGAGATCCGCAACCTGACGAGCCGCGAGGGCTGGCGCACCATTGCCCGCGAAGCCCGCAAGATGCACGCCCAGCCCGAGCCGCCCTCCCGCTTCTCCGTCGTGCGCTCCGAGAAGCGCCCGAATCAGTACGTCCTCCTGGACGGCGAGAAGCCGAACTATTGCGCCGCGTTCTGGAGCGAAGCTGACGCCCAGCGGGGCCTCGTGAACGCCGCCCAGAACGGCATCAAGTATTTCTTCGAGCCCCTCTCCAACCACTTCTAAACCCCACTTCCCGGAAGGAAAACACCCATGGACAACCTCTTTCAGCGCCGCATCCTGGCGGCCCTCAACATTGCCCGCTACGCCGCCCCGGTAGGCCCTGGCCGCGTGAGCTACGGCCACATTTACGCCGGTACAGTTCCGGCCGCCACGATCGCCAAGCGCCGCAAGGTCAACAAGGCGGCCCGCGTGGCACGACGGGCGGCCCGCGCATGAGCGAGACGCCCCTCAACTTCGCCGAGGGCGACGCTTACGAGCTCGTCGACAAAGACGGCGACTATGTCCGCGTCGAGCAAGCCTACGAGCCCGAAAACGGCGGCTTCGTCAAGACGTCCGGCCACGGCGCCTACGTGTCCCAGGAGTACGCCCCGCGTCTCGCCCAGGCGATCCTCGACGCGGCGGGCGTGAACTTCCGCGTCGTCCTGGACCCGACTATCCAGGGTCCGCCTCCTGGCGTCCCGGCTGAAAGGGATTGTGGTTGCTGATCGAGATCCCTCAGACGGCCGTCCGCCGTATCACTGACGCGGCGGGCGACGTCTTCGAGGTCCGCTCTTACGCGGGCCAAGTCGACCTGTCCATGAACGACGAGAAGCCCGTCCAGATCCTCGTCTCTGACCTCCCGACCCTCTTCCAAGCCATGACCGACGCCGCCCAGGAGGCCGAATGAACCGCTCCCGAAACTACATGAGCTCCGAGCCTGACGCGCCGCTCTACCGGGCTATCGGCGACTACCCCGACGGCCGTTCCAGGGTGATCGGCCCTTACGCGACCGTAGGCCCCGCCAAGCGAGCGCGGAACGCTCTCAAAGGCATGGAGAACGTCCGGACACAAGTCGCCGTCCCTCAGTGGCGCGACTTGACGGACGAATAGCAAGAGTCCCGATGGGGGCGGCCATTCCCGGCCGTCCCCTACGGGCGTTTCCCGAAAGGATCACATGATCGAAAGTACCTGGAGGCGAGCCTATGCGGCCCGTCTCTACTGAGTTCCCCAGGAGTCAAGCGTTCGGCTCCTACGCGACCGCTGGCGTCGTGGGCAACGCCTACGGCTCCGAAGTCCAGCAACTCGTCGCCTTGTACGGCAACTATCAGCCGTTCGGCCACGCTGGCGAGGATATCGCCTGTCCGATCGGTACGCCGGTTCATGCCATGGCCGACGGCGTCGTGGTTTGGGCGGGCTGGGCCGACGAAATGGCCGGAGACGAGAGCGACTGGGGCTACCGCCAGCGCTTCTACGTCTACAAGCATTTCCCCGGCATCCTGACCGTGATCAAACACGAGGGCAGGACCGACGGCCTCCTGTATTCGCTCTACGGCCACCTGTCGAGCAACGACGTTGCCCCGGCCGGGACCGTCGTCCGCGAGGGCGACCTGATCGGCTACAGCGGCAACACCATGAGCCGGACGACCTATGTCGGCGCCCACCTTCACGTCGAGGCTCTGGTCGATATGTCCTACCGCTCCAGCGGCGGGCTGATCTACGGCCGGACTAATCCGGCGAAGTGGTACGGCCAAGCCAACCGACCCCAGCACACGGCCGACGAGCTTTTCTTGCTCGACCTCGGCCTCTCACTACCCTAAGGAGTTCCATCTATGCCAGCCCCCAAAGTACCTACCCGCGAAATGTCCAATCAGGCAAAGCATGACTTCATTGTTGACTTGCTCGCCAACGGCGGCCCCTCGACCCTCTACGGCGCCTCCCTCCAGGACTTGATCGACGACATTCCCCGGCGCGTCGTCAAGTCCAAGGTCCGGCGCGGTAAGGATCTGATCGACCTTGATCAGGAGATCGCCGACTCAAAATCAATCGGCCTTCGGATCGAGGCCACTCTCGCCGGACTCGTGGCGGCCGTTGCTGCCCTGTCCACCGGCACCGGCATGACGCCGGAAGCGATCAAGGCCGCGATCAAGGAAGCGGTCGACGATAGCCTCGATCACCTGACGGTCACGGCGACAATCCAGGCCGCGCCCGACATGGACAAGTAGCCCACAAAAAGCCTCTCCCTTTCCGGGAGGGGCTTTTTGCGTAAGACGACTTGCGTGAGTCGCTTCAGTGTTCTATGCTGTTTACACGCCCCGAGGAAAGGAACCCCGAAATGACCGCCAAGATCTTCCGCCCCGTCTCCAACATCAAAGACCTGCGCGAGGCCCTGGAGGACGGCTTCGCCCGCCTCACCGGCGAGGTCTTCGAGACTCCCACTCCGAACCTCGTCGATATCCGCTACGTGACGGACAACTTCGGGGCTCACTCCCTCATGCGCGTCTCCCGCGCCACCGCCCGCAAGCTCGGCCTCACGGCCTAATGAGAGGAACCACCATGGAACACAAGACCGCCGCAATGACCGCCGACGAGCTCGAAACCGAGATCCGCGAGGTCTTCGCCGCTGGCCCCAATGGCCCCGGCTTCTGCCAGGAGAAGTATGTCGGCCTCGCGACCTGCCACCGAAAGGCCGACCACGACGGCGACCACGTAACCGTCGGACGTACCGGCCGCCTCGTGGCCTTCTAACCTCCGGCCCCCTCACTCCCGAGGGGGCCTCTTGCATATCTGGAAAGGACCGCTCGAATGCTGCATTTCCGCAAGATCAAAAGCCCTCTTGGGACCGCGTTCCAAGCCTTCAACTCCGACAAGTCCCTTGCTTACTCACTCCTCCAGGATCGCCAGCACGGCCGCCGCAAAGGCTATATGCCTCCTGGCCGCTCCCGTCCCTGGCAACTCGTGATCCAGCACGCGACGCGCCTCCCAGGCGGCCCCCTGGTCCCTGACGGACTTCGCCCGATCGTCCGGCGCGAGGCCATGAACTCAGCGCCCGAGGGGATCACCTTCGCCAACGCCTACGAGGCGAGCCGCCTCCCGCTCGGCTCCTTCGACCGCTCAGTGGAGGCTTACGAGACGACCCTCGAAGACTTTCCTCCGGCGTAGTTGCGTAAGGCGCCTTTCGTGAGTTAGACTGTTTACACGAGCTAAGGAAGCCACCGAGAAGGAGCAAGATCATGGAAATCACCCACATTGTTGTAGCCCGGAACATCAAGACCGACCGTATCCACAAGATGAAGATCGCCCTGATCGAGGGCTACACGACCGAGGCCGATATCCCGGCAATCGTCGAGACGAACATCGGCGCGAAGGCCGAGATCATCCAGATCGTTCCGGCTCACGAGCTCGCTCCGGCCACGGTGGCGAACTTCGGCTAAGCCTGAGCCGGCCTCCCCCGAGAAACCTCTAGGAAGAAATTCCTAGAGGTTTTTCTTTTGCCCTGAGCAGACCGGCAACCCCTGGCTCTCTCTTCCTATGTCACCACGACAGACCACTTTGGAAGGAAGCCAAAATGACTCAGACTCACTCCCTCGCCCAGTACCTCGAAGTTCTCTCCGACGCCTCCCCGGCAAACGGCCCGTTCCTGGCTGACGAGCTCGGCGCGGGTACGGCCGCCGAGATGAACTCCGCGTTTGCCGACTTCGCCCAGGCTGCCGTCGCCTTCGTCAACACGACCGAGCCCGTCGTCGGCTACACGGACGTCCGCCGCGTCTTGGAGGACTTCGTCCACACATTCCCCGTCACGAAGGAACCGAACCCCTTCGCCATGATCGCGGCGCTCTTCGGCATCACGCCCGAGGAAATGGAAGCTATCGCCGCTGAAACCGGCGAGGACGACGGCGCCCTGTAGTTCCCGCCCTTGAAGGCGGCGAGGTCTGACCGGCTTCGCCGCCTTTGGCATATCCGAAAGGAGGGCGCATGGGCCGCCGAAAGAAGCTCAAAGAAAACCTTCCGGCCGACTGGCACGAGTCCTACGAGTTCACCGCCAACGGCCGCCACATAGGCCCTGGAACCGAAGTCTCGATACGCGGCGAGCGCGGCCGGTTCCGGTTCATCAAGCACGTCCGGCGCGACTCCGGCGCTGAGTGGCTCGACTTCTGGGGCGGGCCTAAAGGCTGCGCCCAGTGGCGCTCGTTCGCCCCTCACCAGATCCGCCGCGTCCACCGCATCAATACGACCGAGCAAGCCCTGGCGGCCGCTCACAAAGCCAAAAAGGAGGCCCTCCGTGGTGCTTGATCCTGCCCTCTTGATCTTCCTCGGCTCGCTCACGGCGGCCGTCCTCTTCACCGCTGGCGCCTTCGGGCTCCTCTTCGTGATCACCCTCATTATCAGCCTCTTCGATAAGGACTAAGCCATGGCAGAGAAGCCCGTTTGCACTTGCATTTCCCGCGTCGTCCCGTCCCTGAACGGCCTCACCGGCAGGGCCTACCTCACGAAGCTAATCACGGTCCTAGACCCGTATTGCCAGATCCTCAGCCACAGAACCAAAGGCTCGACCACCGTCGAACCGACCTACGAACAGAAGGACTAACCCATGGACGACGCCAAGATAGCCAAGCTCGCCAAGTGGGCCCAGGCAGAAGTACGGGCCCTTATCCGCCGAGCCGAGGAGGCCGAGTTTGAGAACGAGCAACTGAGGGCGAACACCTTCGGCGACGAGGGATCGAACACCTACCTTCAGCCCTACGACGATCAGCCGGTGCTCCTGCCGAACAATGGCCTCGTCGAGTACCGCCTCGGCTATGGTTCCGAGGATCGCGTCCAGGTTCACGTCGATCACCGCAACCCTGACCGCCTGGAGATCCGCGGCCTCGTCGGGATCAAGATCTACCCGACCGCGTCCAACGTCGTCATGGTCGAGATCGCCGAGTGAGCACTGAGGCGCTCCTCGCCCGCGTCGCCTCTCGATATGAGAACGGCAACGGCGAGGCCGCCTCGCTGACCGCCTCCACCCTGGAGCGCCTGGAGTACCGGCGCCGACACTCTGGGAAGGAGTGCGCCAAGTGCGGCGAGTCCCGACCCCTGTCCGACTTCACTACCGACTCCCGCAAGCCCGACGGCCTGGATCGTCGATGCAAGCAATGTAAGGCCGCCCAGGCACGCGAGCGACGCTCTCGCTCTGTGTAAACGTGGCCCCCTACTGGCTCTCTCTATATATAGAGGGAGATATTCCTAAGCCCTCCTCTTCCGCTCTGTGAGCTCCTACTGACTGGAGACAGACGTGAAGAGGGGGGCTTTTGTCGTGCCCTCTTACATCGGCCCCTCGTCCTCGCCCAAGCGAGGGGCTCGCGGGAGGTAGCTCAAAGGAAGAGCGGCCGTCGTGGAGACGGCATATGCAGGTTCGAGTCCTGCCCACCCGACATAGCTGAGTAGAGCGTCCTTGTGTACGCTCCTCGGCCCGCCCTCGTGGTTCCCTCTTCCTTCCTTCCAGGTCGAGCCACGAGGGCCCCCTACCTATACCCCCGCCACTACAGCCCAGGCAGTACGCCGAGAGAGGAGGCCCGCCCGCATGGCATGGAGTACAGCAAGCCAGAGCCCCCGAGCCTCCCGCCTTCCCGCTGACTGGAGCACGCGCCGCGTCCGTGTCCTTCGACGCGACGGCTACAAGTGTCAGGCTCGCGACTCGCTCGGCGTTATGTGTGGCGCTCCTGCTAATCAGGTAGACCACGTAGAGCACGGCGACAACCACGAGCTCGACAACCTACAGAGCTTGTGTCGTTGGCATCACGCGAGGAAGAGCTCGGCCGAAGGTGCCGCCGCTCGACGTCCTCGCCCTCGACAGAGACGTGACCCTGAGCCCCACCCCGGAATGATCTCCGGCGACTGAGCCTCCACCCCTGGGGGATCACCTCCCCCCGCCCCCCTGCCGCTCTCCCGAAGAGGCATAGCTTCTCCCTCTGCGCGCGGGTCTGGGGGTTTTTGAAAATAGACCGGCCTGGACGACCCCGGCCTCCCGATCGGCCCTCAACAATTCCCTCGTGGTTTGTCACGGCCTTTCCTGAGCCTCGAAAGGAGGCCGCCGCAAATGGCCGGACGTGGACCCGCCCCTCAACTTCAGCATCAGCGCGAGCGCGACACCCGCCGCCGCCAGTCTGACGCCGTCATGCTCACCCGCGACGGCGTCCTCCGTGGCCCCGACTTCCCTTACGACGTCGTCCCCGAGCCTCACCCGGCGACTCTGTCCTGGTGGGACACTTGGCGCCGCGCTCCCCAGGCCCAGATCTTCGAAGATACGGACTGGCAGACCCTCAAACGAGCCGCTCGGCTCCAGGACGGCGTCATGACCGCCGTCAAAGTCTCGGCCCAGGCCGTTTCTGAGCTCCGACTGATCGAAGAGCGCCTCGGCGCGACCGTCGTCGACCGCCAGCGGGCGAAAATGACGATCGAGAAGGACGGCGAAGACGCCGAAGTGGTCGAGCTCCGCTCCGTGACCTCCCGCGAGGACGTCATGGCTCGAATGCGAGGGCAGAAGGCATGAGCACACTCGCCCCGGCAGTGACCGCGATCGCCTCACTCCCCGACTTTCCCCTGGACGGCTCCGTAAAGACGCTCGGCTGGGAGATTATCGCCTGGGCCGAGAGCTATCTCCTCCAGCCCGACGGCGACGACGCCGGTCAGCCCTTCACGTTTACACGCGAGCAATGCAATTTCATCCTCTGGTTCTACGCCGTGGACGCTGGCGGCTCCTTCGAGTACCGCCGAGGCGTGCTCCGGCGAGCGAAAGGCTGGGGAAAGTCGCCCTTCCTGGGCGCCCTGGCACTCGCTGAGCTCTGCGGGCCCGTCCGCTTCGGCGGTTGGAACGCTTTCGGCGAGCCAATCGCTATCCGGCACCCTAAGCCCTGGATCGTAATCGCGGGCGTGTCTGAGACTCAGACGCAAAACACCTTCGACGCGATCCGCGCCATGTGCGAAGACTCGGCCCTGGTCGACGACTTCGGCCTGGACGTCGGCATGACCCGCATCCTGACCGCGACGGGCAAGATCGTCCCGATCACGGCGAGCTCCTCCTCCCAGGAAGGCGCCCGCCCGTCCTTCGCGATCATGGACGAAACTCACCACTGGTCAGCGACGAACGGCGGCCACAAGCTCGCCCGCGTTGTCCGGCGTAACCTCGCCAAGTCGCGAGACGGCGCCGCCCGAGTGGTCGAGACAACCAACGCTCACGAGCCCGGTCACGACTCCGTCGCCGAAAAGTCCTACCTCGCCTGGAGGGCCATGGTCGAAGGACGGACCCGCTCAAAGGGTCTGCTCTACGACACCCGCGAAGCTCCTGGCGATATTGACCTCGCCGACGAGAAGGCGGTCCTGAACGGCCTCCGCGCCGCGTATGGCGACGCGATATGGGTCGACCTGGAGCGCATCCTCGCCGAGATCTACGACCCGGACACTCCTCCCGAGGAAGCCCGCCGCTTCTATCTGAATCAGATCGTGGCCGCCGCGGATTCCTGGGTAGCTCCGGCTGAGTGGGCCAAGAACTTCAGGGCTGAGCTCCGGCCGCTGAACTTCAGCGAACCTAACGCCCGCCGCAAGGGCGATATGGTCACGCTCGGTTTCGACGGCTCCCTGAAAGACGACTCGACCGCGCTCGTCGCGTGCCGCGTCGACGACGGCGCCGTGTTCCTCCTGGCGATCTGGGAGAAGCCCGAGGGCCCGAGCGGCAACGGCTGGGAAGTGCCCAAGGACCAAGTCCGCGACGCTGTCGATCACGCTTTCGCGACCCTGGACGTCGTCGCATTCTTCAGCGACGTCGCCTACTGGGAAACCGATATCGACGCCTGGAGGGACGCCTACGGCGAGCGGTTGCTCGTCAAGGCCACGACCCGCCACGCGATCGGCTGGGATATGCGAGGGCATCAGATGGACACGACCCGCGCCGTCGAGGCTCTCCACCGTGCGATCACCGACGGTGAGCTCCCCTGGACGAATCACAGCCTCATTGCTGGCTCCTCCACGGCGCCTCTCGCCGAGGTCAAGGCTGAGGAAGTCCTGACCCGCCACATCAACAACGCCCGCCGCCGTATCAACCGCTGGGGCGTCTACTTCGGCAAGGAAACCAGGGAGTCACCGAAGAAAATCGACGCCGTCGCTTCTATGGTGCTCGCCCGTATGGCCCGGACCCGCGTCCTGTCCGACGGCGGCCTGAAGAAGAAGCGCCGCGCCCCAGGCCGACTCGTTGGCTTCTAACCCCGACCCCTCTCGAAAGGAGGCAACTTGGCTATAGACGCCGCACTAGCTGGACGCCTCGACGATCAGCTAGAGAACGACCTCCGGCGAGAGGGCCGTCTGGGCCTCGTGAAGCGCTACCTCGAAGGCGATCACGACATGCCCTACATGCCGCGAGGCGCGAAAAAGGAGTACGAGCATCTAGCCAAGCGCTCGATCACGAACTGGACGCCGCTCCTGTCCGACACGTTCGCAAAGGGCCTCTTCGTGGACGGCTATCGTCCGGCGAACTCCGGCGAGAACGTGACCGGCTGGCAATGGTGGCAAGCTAACCGCCTGGACGCCCGCCAGAGCATCACTCACCGAGGCGCCCTGGACTACGGCACGGCCTATAATCTCGTCCTCCCTGGGACGGTCCAGACGCGCCGAGTGCCGCTGATCAAGCCCCTCTCCCCGCTCCGCTCTGCGGCTTGGTATCAGGACGAGGACGACGAATTTCCCGAGGTCGGCATAAACCGCAAGGGAACGACGATCGACGGCACACGGCTTATCGAGCTCTACGACAAGACGAGCGTTTACACGTTCGCCAAGCCGAAGGACTCCGACAAGTGGACGCTCTCCCGCGTCGACGATCACAATCTCGGCTACACGCCCTTGGTCCGATTCCGGGACCGCCTGGACGGCGAGGCGCGAGGGATTATCCTTCCGCTGAAGACCCTCCAAGACCGTGTAAACGAAGTGGTCTTCTCGACGCTGATCGCCCTCCAGTATGCGAGCTTCCGCCAGCGCTGGGCTTCCGGCCTTGCGATCCCCGAGGACGAAGACGGTAACGCCGTCGAGCCCTTCCAGGCGGCGATCGACCGCCTATGGATCGCGGACTCTGAAGGCGCCAAGTTTGGCGACTTCGCTCAGACCGAGCTCACCGGCCATATGTCCGCTTACGACAACACGGTTCGGACCCTGGCGGCTGTTGCCCAGATCTCGCCGAATATCCTCACCGGCGACCTCGTCAATCTGTCGGCTGACGCGCTGGCCCAGATGGAGGCAAGCACTCAGCGGAAGATCTCCGAGTACGAGACTCTCTTCGGCGAGTCCTGGGAATCGACATTCCGCCTTGCGTCCCTCGCTGCTGGCGACGCCCAGGGCGCCGTCGACACTTCCTCGCAAGTGCGCTGGCGCGATACCGAGGCCCGCTCCCTGGCTCAGACCGTGGACGCCCTCGGAAAAATGGCCCAGATGCTCAGCGTCCCCGTCGAGGCTCTGTGGGAAAAGATCCCCGGAATCACCGATACCGACGTCGCGTACTGGAAATCCATCAAGGACGAAACCGACCTTATCGGCGGACTCGTCGCCGAAATGCAACGGCAGACGGCAGCACCCAACCCCGACGCGCTCAACGGAACGAGCGCGGCCTAGTAATCCTGAAGGGAGGCCCACAAGTGGTAAATCTCGTGGGCCTCTCCCAGGATCACATGGCGAAGCAAGTACGCGACGCCGCCGCCGTCCAGGCTGGCCTCGCTGTAGCGTTCGACAAGGGCCTCGACCCGGCGAACCTCGACGCAACGTTCCCCACTTACCTCCGCTCCGCCCTGGCCCTCGTATCGGCCGGACGCGGGCTAGCCCTGAAGACCGCCACCGACTACTACGGCGAAGCGAAGAGGGGCGCGGGCTTCGACTCCGCTATCCCGGCGATCGACGTCCCGAAGATCGATATCGTCCGTTCGACTCAGGCCCTCCTCATGACCGGCCCTGTCTCGATCCGAAAGCAACTCTCAACCGGCATGGGCCTTCAAGAGGCCCTCAACTCTGCGAAGAAGCAGACCCTCGCCGTCGGTAAGCGCCTCACCCTGGAAGCGCCGAGGCAAGGGCTGATCAAGCTCGTCCAGAACGACAAAGACGCCCTCGGCTGGAGCCGCGTCTCCGACGGCCAACCCTGCCACTTCTGCGCCATGCTCCTAAGCCGTGGCCCGGACTACAAGAGCAAGGAAACGGCCCGCTTCCGCGCTCACAACGGCTGCGGCTGCTCTGTCCGGCCGTTCTTCAAGGGCGACCCTCACGACGGCTGGAGCCCTGACGCTCTGGCCTTGCGCCGCCTCTGGGACGGCGTCGACGAGGACGGGAACCAACTCCCCGGCCGCCCGAAGGGCTCGACGCTCAATATCAACGAGTGGCGCTCGTTCTACTCGGCGGCCGTAAATGATCCGGGTTCCCCGGTCTTCCAGACCTTCACGGAGAAGGTCGCTAAGCACATTGCCTCCCCGGTGATTGTCGAGGCCCGCAAGTCCGCCCAGGCGGCCTACGAGGCCCAGCGAGTCGCCCAGGCCGAAGCTCAGAAGGCGGCACGCGAAGCCGAAACCCTGGCCGCCCAGAAGGCCGCCGAGGAAGAGGCCAAAAAGGCCGCCGCTGAAGCCGCGAAGATCAAGAAATGGCAGGGCAAGCCCGCCCCGGTAAAGCCGATCGAGCCTAAGCCCGCCTCGACTCTGGGGCCCGCCGCTTTCGATCAGTGGCTAGAGGACGCTAAGAAGCGGTTCAAGGACTTTGCCGATAAGACCGGCAACCCAAAGAACGACCTCACAAAGTCGCTGAACTGGAGCTATTTCCAGAAGGTAGTAAACGAGCACAACCTCCCGGCGCTTAGCTACCTGAAGAGCCAGCACTACATCGACGACGCGCTCTATAACGACGCCCTGGCAGCGATCAAAAAGGCCGACGAGCCCATTCCTGGCGCCGCTGCGGCGTACAAGAAAGAGCTGACCGCCTACCGCAACCGAATGACGCGCTACAAGCGTTATATCGAGGAGTGGCGCGAAGTAAATGGCGTGACGTCCGTAGCGAAAGGCATGGACGGCGCCCGGATCTTCGCCAGCAACCGCGAGGCGGTCGAGTGGGCAAACAAGACCTACAAGATCCCGCCCGAGGGCCCAGGCAAAGACGCGCTCTACAAGTACACTGGCGGGTCTTACCGTCCCTGGAACGAGTCGCTTCGCAAGGCGGCCAACCCTGACAAAGTCCCTTCGGACTCCTGGGGAGCGCCGACCCGCGACGCTGACGCCGCGTTCCACACGGCAAGCGAGGACTTCATCGTGACCCGAGGCACTGGCTGGGACGAGTTCGCCCTGGCCGACGGCAATCGCTCCAGGAGCCTACCGCCGCCGCCTCCCGAGGATCTGATCGGTACTGTCCAGACGAACCACGGCTACACCTCCACGGCTATGTCCGGCGCGTCCGATAACTCGTCCTTCGGCGGCTCAGTACAGATGAAGATCCGCGTTCCGGAGGGATATCCCGTTTCCTGGGTCGATCCCTTTAGCCAGTTCCAGGGCGAGCGGGAAATGCTCCTGGCTCGCTCGACGAGCCTGTTCATTCATAACGTCTACAAGTCCCCGAATGGTCACCACTGGGTTGTCGAAGCTGAGGCGATCCCGAAGGACGTCGACCCGATCGAATTTGGCCGGACGGCAACCCCGACCCCGGCCTCCAAGCCGTTCCAGTAACGTGAGGCGACTCGCGTGCTAAGCTTGACGTGACTATCGAAAGGAGATATGGATGCTCGAAGACAGAGCCTCCGAGCCGTTCATTCTCAGTTACTCCCCCAAGCGCTACCCGGCGCCTGATTGGGAAGCGATTGGAACGGTCGCGAGAATCTGGGTTCCTGACGACGAGACTGTGGGCTGGCTGATCTATCAAGATCCAGACCGGCTCGCCTTCCTCTCCGAGATCGACGCCGAGAAGCTCGGCTACGTGATCCGCGAGCTCGTCCGAGGACTCATGAACGACGGCGCCGCGAGAGGCGTCCCGGCCCGCGAGTTGTGGGACGAGATCCTCTCCCGGACACTCCACACAACTCCAAACGATCAATTCCTCCCCGCGATAATCGCGGACGTAAGGAAGGAATGGGGAGAGTAACCTCTCCCACTGAATAACCCGCTTCGGCTTCGGCCCAGGCGGGTTTTTTCATGCCCAAAATCACCCGCGCTCCGTCAGGTACGAGGCGCTTACCCGTCCCAGGAGGACGTTTACACATGGCAAACACCGAAGCACAGAACACCGACGCGACCAAGGACACGAAGCCGGAAGGCGAAAATCCCTGGGGAGACGACTTTGACGCCGAGAAGGCTTGGCGCCTCGTCCAGAACCTCCGCGCCGAAGTGACTGGCCTGAAGACGGAACGCGACAACCTGAAGACCGAACGGGACAACCTGAAGGTCGAGAAGGACGCCGCCGACACCGAAGGCAAGAGCGAGATCCAGAAGCTCACGGATCGCCTCGCGGACCTGGAGAAGGCCGCGAAGGACAAGGACCGCGACGTGGCTCTCCAGAAGGTGCTTCGGAAGCACCCCGAGCTCGAAGACTTCGCCGACTTGCTCTCCGGCGAAACAGAAGACGAGCTCATGAGCAAGGCCGAACGCCTCGCGAAGATCGGCAAGCCCGCCGACGGCGAAAACGCCGATAAGGGCGACAACTCCGCCGAGCTTCCCGGTACGCCGAAGCCCAACCTCGTTCCAGGTCATGGCGGCGAAGCTAAGGCCCCGTTCGACCCCGATGCAATCGCTAAGGCCGCTCGCGAGCGTTAGAGCTCGCTCCCTCCTCCCCTCTCCCCTCTACCTGTAAAGGACTCATTCCCTCATGGCTAACGACTTCTACACTCCCGGCGAAGCCGCTCGCGTACTGGCCTCCCTCGTGAACGAGGATGCCCTCCTGTCCGGCCTCGTGTCTCGCAACTTCGAGAACGACCTCATGGCCGGTGGCAAGGGTGGCGCTCCCGTTGCCCTGTCGATCCCGACGACCCTCGTCGCCCGCTCTCGTGCGATCGACGACGTCACCAACTCGATCCTCATGGACGAGATCGCCGAGACGTACCACACGATCAACCTGAACCGCGCTCACGACTACAGCGCGGTCCCGCTGTCCGAGAAGGATCTGACCCTGGAGCTCCAGGACTTCTCCAAGCAGGTTTTGGCCCCCCAGGCCGCCGCTGTCGTCGACCTCCTGGAGCACCGCGTAGCGACCGCTCTCCAGGGCGTCGAAGAGACGACCTCCGTCGCCTACGATCCGAACGACCCGGTTCGCACCTTCACCGCGATCCGTAAGATCCTCCGCGACAACGGCGTTTCCGCCTCCGGCCTGAACGTCGCCGTCGGCACTGAGGTTTACGCCCAGTTGCTCGACTCCAAGGTTCTGACGGACGCCTCCCAGTCCGGCTCCACCGCCGCGCTCCGCGAGGCCAACGTCGGGCAGGTGCGAGGCTTCACGATCGTGGAAAACACTCGCCTGGACGAGGACGAAATTATCGCGTTCCACCGCGACGCCGTCACCCTCGTTACCCGCGCTCCTGTCGTGCCCCAGGGCGCGAGCTTCGGCGCGACCGTGAACGAGAAGGGCTTCAGCCTCCGCTACATGCGCGACTACCTGGCTGAGAAGACCGTCGACCGCTCGTTCGTCTCGACCTTCTCCGGCGTGGCGATCCTGCCGACCTACAAGATCGAGCGCACCTACAACGACGGCGCTCCGGTGAACGGTCAGAGCAAGGGTGGCTCGGCCACCGTGACCGAGATCGAGAACGGCGGCATTGTCCGCGTGAAGACGAGCACCGTCGCCCCGTAGTCCGGCTGAGATCCGTAGGGCGCCCTTCGCGGGGCGCTCTACGGCTCTCTGAGCTCCTGAAAGGAGTTGCAACGTGCCTTTACCCATAGAACCTCCTCTTAGCGAGCTGGAGCAACGCCTGGGCCTTGTTCCGGGCTCGCTGGAGGGAGTCGACAAGAGTCGCGCCGAGAAGGCTCTGGAAGACGCCGCCGTGCTGGCCCTGGCTGAAGCTTCCGAAACGAAGGCCGCGAAGTGGGAAACCGACTGCCCGAAGGTGGTCCGCCTCGTCGTCCTGAAGGCCGCTCGTCGCGAGTTTGAAAACCCCCGAGGGATCGAAAACGAGTCCCTGGGCGAGCGATCCATCGGCCTGACCGATACCTCCGGCGTCTACCTGACGGCCCGAGAGGTTGCCCAGATCCGCCGAGCCGCTTCTGGCCGCTCCGGTGGCTTTGTGGGCTCCATCCGTACCCCGAGCGCCTACGAGCCGTACTCGTGAAAGTAGACGGCACCTATTACGTCCTCCAGGAGGGCCAAGAGGAGGGCGGCGAGGGGTTCCCGCTGCTCTCTGAAGAGGATCTCGAATGCTTCTGAATGTCCCCGGCCTCTCCCCTGTCATTTACCGACTGAGGCCGAATATGACCACTGATTCTTACGGCGACCCGGTCGAAGACTGGACGGTTGCCCAGCCCGTCCCGCTGATCGGAGCGCATATCCAGGCTGTCTCGTCCACTGACGCGGACGGTGCGACGGTTCACGTCAGCGAGAACGAAAAGAGGCTTTTTGTTCCTGGCGATCCTGGCCTCCAGGAGAACGACCGGATCGAAATCAAGGCCGAATTATGGCGGATCGACGGGACTCCCGAGGTCCGAGCCGGCCTCGCTACTGAAACCTTCACGACGGCCACTCTGACGCGCCTCGTGACCTCCTGAAAGGAGCTCCATGGCCCGCAAACTGAAGCTCGATAGCCGAGGTATCGCCGACGTTCTCCGGCGTGCTGAGGTCGCCGACGCGGTCGAGAGCCTCGGTCAGTCCGTCAAGGGCAACGTCGGGGCTCCTACAGCCTCCGGCAAGCCGGTAGACGTCGTGACGCGCTCCCGAACGGCGGCCGGTGGCCGTCTGTCGGCCCGTCCCGCCGTGGATATCACGCTCGCGCATCCGGCAGGGCTCGCGATCGAAGCCAAGCGAGGCTATCTCGTCAAGGCCGCCTCGGCTGCGGGCCTGGAAGTGAAGCGACGGCGTAAGTGAGAGAGCCGATCATCTTTCCGGACGCTCAGCTAGCCGTCCGTGACCTCCTCCGCGCCCTCCTGTCCGTCCGTTCCGAGCCCGCCGTCCTCGGCGCCACGGTATCGACGAAGGATCTCCCCGGCGCCGACGAAAACCGCCCGTTGCCTTACGTCCAGGTCCGCTCTGACGGCAAGTTCCGAGACGCCCGCCTGGACGGACGAGCGACGATCCGTGTCCTGGTCTACCACCGCGACGTCGGACTCGCCGAGAAGCTCGCGGCGATCTGCGAGGCCCTCCTCCTGACCGCCAGTAGCGCCGAGATCCGAGGCTCTACGTCCGTCACCGGGCCTCTCCCCACGACCGACGACGAGACGGGCCTCCCCCTCTCGTTTTTCACCATCACGACCCGGCTCCAGCCGGTTCAACTGACCTAAAGATTGGAGCGTGAGCACCCATGGCGGGTGACGCTAAGAACACTGCACTTTGGACCGGCGCCGACGTCTTCATTGCCCCGGAAAGCACCGTCGGCCCGACTGACGTAACGGCGGCCTGGGCTGTCGCCTGGAAGGCTGTCGGCCTCCTGGACGGCGAGGACGGCATCACCGAAGGCCGCGAAGGCGACTCTTCGGAACACTACGCCTGGGGCGGGATGCTTTTCCGCCGTACCGCGTCCAAGCACAAGCGAACCTTCAAGTTCGTGGCCCTCGAAGACAACGACGTTGTTTTCCAGCTGGTCAACCCCGGCTCGACCCGTACCGTCGCGACCGGCATCCGTACCGGCAAGATCAAGGCCCCCCAGGCTGGCGCCCGCTTCGCGGTTGGCTTCGAGGTTACCGACGGCGGCAAGAAAAAGCGCCGCTTCGCCAAGAGCGCCGAAGTGATCGAGGTCGGCGAAATCAAGGAATCCGAGACTGAGCCGACGATCTACGAGATCACCGTCGTCGTCTACCCCGAATCTGACGGCACGCTCTACACGACCGTCGAGAAAGACCCGGCTGCTGCTCCGTAGTCAGCGGCCACCTAAGAGGAGAGCTCCCGCGCGGGGGGCTCTCCTCTTCCTTTTCCTCACCCGCGCATTCCTCTACTTCCTGACCCGCGCTAAGGAGCACCCCATGACTAAGAACGCCACCGCCGCTGAAGCCCTGAACGAGCAGATCCCCTTCACTTTCCACGGCATCGACTACCTCCTGGACCCGACGACTGAATGGGATTACGAGGCCCTGGAAGCCTACGAGTCCGGCAAGATCGCGACCTTCCTCCGTTTGGTCCTCGGCGAAGATCAGCACAACGCATTCAAGGCGACGAAGCCGAAGGTCGGCGTCGTGAATGACTTCGTCAAGGAGATCCAGAAGGCCCTCGGTATCGCGGGAAACTAGCGGCGCTCGTCTCGCTGCTCTTCGAGGACACGGACACGGTAGAAGCCGATCTTCAGCGCTTCTACCACGTCGACCTCGGGGACTTCTGGCGAGGCGAGCTCTCGCTCCGGCGCCTTTCCGTCCTGATCAACTGCCTCCCGGTCGATTCCGCCACGGCCCGAGCCGCGAGCGAAGTTCCCACCGGCTGGGACGTTCACGCCTTCCTCCTGGCCGACCTCTACCAAGCCTGGACTGGCAAGCCGCACCCCGAGCGGCCTCAGCCTAAGCGGGCATCCCGTTACGCGGAACTTCGTCGCGCCCTAGAGCGCCAAAAGGCGAGGTCCGCGCCTACTTCCTAAAGGAGGCTATGTGTCCAATGTCGGCTATGCGACCCTGACGGTCATTCCGTCCGCGAAAGGGTTCGCGTCCGCTCTTAGCGGCGAGGTCGACGGCCCTATGGCGAAGGCCGGTAAGTCGGGCGGCGAGAAGTCCGGGGGCGCCTTCGCTGGCGCCTTCAAGGGCCTCGTCGCCCCGGCCCTGGCAATCGTAAGTACCGCCGCGATCGGCGGCTTCGTGACGAAGTCAATCGCTGCGGCCGGTGAGCTAGAGCAGAGCATCGGCGCGATCGAGACGGTCTTCAAGGGCTCCTCGGCCCAGATGCTCAACTGGTCGAATCAGGCGGCTATGTCCGTCGGCCTGACAAAGAACGAGTACAACACCCTGGGAACGCTGATCGGTTCCCAGTTGAAAAACGCGGGCATCCCCATGGATCAGCTCGCGGGCAAGACGAACGAGCTAATTACTCAGGGCGCCGATATGGCTTCCATGTTCGGCGGTACGACGACCGAAGCCGTCGAGGCCCTTTCCTCCGCCCTGAAGGGCGAAATGGACCCGATCGAGCGGTACGGCGTAACCCTGAATGCTGCGGCGGTCGAAGCTGAGGCCGCCGCCATGGGCGCTCAGAAGGTCGGCGGCGAGTACGACGACACGGCCAAAAAGGCCGCGATCCTCTCGCTGATCACAAAGCAGACCGCCGACGCTCACGGCAACTTCGCTAAGGAAGCCTCGACCTACTCCGGCCAACTGGAACGGATGAAGGCCGGTTGGGGGAACATCACCGCCGCTATCGGTAGTGCCTTCCTCCCCGTCCTGACGTCGACCTTCGGCTGGATCAATAACAACGCGATCCCCATCCTCCAGGGCTGGGCCGACTGGCTCGGTCAGGGCGGCGTCGGGAAGTCCTGGGACGCTCTCGTGGGCCTCATGAAGACGGGCGACTTCACGACGGCTTTCCGCGAAGCGTTCAACGTCGAGGAAGACTCCCCGCTCGTCGGCGTCCTCCTGGACGTCCGAACCCAGCTTCAGCCGCTTTTCCCGTTGTTCAATCAGTTCAAGGTCACCTGGACTGAGCTCCAAGGCGCCGTGAGGGCCTTCGGCGCCGCCTGGAAAGCGAACGACGGCGACGTGACGAGCTCCGGCCTTCCTGGCTTTTTCGAGCAAGTGGCGAACGCTGTCCGGCCGGTCTTCGACGCGATCCTCCCGCTGATCCCGCAAGTCTTCGGCCTCGTGTCCGCGTTCTCGCCGCTGAGTGTGATCTTCAAGGCTATTCAGCCTGTCCTCCCTGCTCTCCTCGACGCCTTTACCTCCCTGGGAACGGCCGTCGCTGGAGTCCTGGGAACGGCGCTGACTAACCTCATGCCGGTCATTAACTCGCTGGTCACGGCACTGTCTGGAACCTTCGTCGCGCTCATGCCCGCCGTCGTCCAGATCGTGACGCTCCTCGGCAATGCGTTTACACAGCTTGCGCCTGTCGTTATGGGCGTCCTGAACGCGGTCCTCCCGCTCGTGACGACGCTGATCACGCAACTCTCGCCGATCATTACGAACCTCGTAACCGCGATCCTCCCGCCTGTCGTCTCGATCTTCGGGAGCATCATTGCGGCGATCGGCCCGCTGATCTCGCTCCTCATGGGGCTCCTGATCCCGGCGATCAACGCTCTTATGCCTGTCGTAGTGACGGTCTTCGGCGTAATCGCCAACGTGATCACGGCGGCAATGCAGATCATCCAGGGGATTATCCAGGTAGTAACCGGGATCATTTCCGGCAACTGGGATCAGGTTTGGACCGGCATCGGGAATATCCTCTCCGGCGTCTGGAACCTGATCGTCGCGGCCGTGTCCGGGGCGATAAACCTGGTCGGCTCGCTGATCGGCGCGGGGCTCTCGTTCATTTCGGGAGTCTGGAACAACGTGTGGAGCGGGATCTCCTCGTTCCTGGCTGGCGTCTGGAACAACATCACGACCGGCGTCCAAAACGGCATTTCTTCCGTGGTCAATTTCTTCTCTGGCCTCTGGGGGAAGATCTCCGGCGCCATGGGCGATATGGGCTCGAAAATGCTCCAAGTTGGCCGCGACCTCATGCAGGGCCTCGCCAACGGCATCGGCGGCGCGGTCGACGCGGTTCGGAAGGCTATCGGCGACGCTATCGGCGGCGCGATCGACTTCGCTAAGAACCTCCTCGGCATCCACTCGCCCTCTCGCGTCTTTATGGAGATCGGCGACTTCACCGCTCAGGGCATGGCCGTTGGCATCACGAAGGGCTCGAAGTACGTCAAAAAGGCGGCTAAGTCCCTCGTTCCCCCTGCCCCGTCCTTCTCGTCTCCGGACGTCGAGGCGGGCTCCGTTACCGGCGCTCCTGGCGACGGCACGACGCCGAGTGGCTCGCCGCTGATCGGCTCTCTCACCCTCCAGTCTTCCGGCAGCGTCCGCGAGGACATGGACGAGGTTCTCTTCCATACCCGACGCATCAAACGAGGAGGCGTATATGCCTAACGACTGGCTCCTGTCCTATCCAGGCGAGGCGCTGACATTCGGCACTATCGCCTCCCGCTTTGTGTTCACTGAGGCCCCGGATCTCGGCCCGACCGAGATCCACTCTGAAGACGCCGCTCGCCCTCGGGCGGACGGCGTTATCTTCGGGGCTGACTTCCACGGCGGCCGGACGATCACGTTCGAGCTCGCCGTGGACGGGAAGGACGAGGACGACGGGCGAACGCTCCTGGGGCGCCTGGGCAAAGCCTGGAGGGCTGACAAGATCCGTCAGTCTCCCGGCGCTGTAGCAATGCTGACGTCGGGAGGCGGTCGAGTCACTTTCGGCCGTCCCCGGCGTTTCGCCTCGAATGACGAGTACCTCCCCCAGGGACTCGCTCACGTCGTGGCTGACTTCGCGTGCGCCGAAGACGTTTGGTACAGCGGCGAGCAATCCGTGAACGTCGCCCTTCAGCCTCCGCCTGGGGGCGGCCTCATTGCTCCCCTGGCTTCTCCCCTGGCAACGACCGCGACCTCTGACCGCTCGACCGTGATCCGTGTCGGCGGCGAGGTTTCGACGTGGCCGGTCTTCGAGATCCAGGGCCCGATCGTGAACCCCATTGTCGAGATCGTCGGCCTCCTGAAGATGGAGTTTCGGACGTCCCTCGCCTTCGATCAGAAGCTCGTCGTCGATACGCGGCCCTGGGTCCGTTCGATCCTCCGGAACGGCGCGAGCGTGGCTGGCTCTCTCACCCGTACCTCTACGCGGCTTTCAAAGGCCGCTATTCCTCCCGGCTCCTACGAGCTCGTCCTCCGAGGCACTTCCGACTCCGGCACCGCCAGCGTAACGACCCGCTGGCGCGACGCCTACACAACCCCCTAGAAGGAGAAAATTTATGGCTTGGGACTCTGTTCCGTGGTTTGTCGGTGGCGGCGCTCAGCACTCCCCCGAAGTTGCCCGCCTCATGGCCTACGCCGCGACCTCGGGCGCCGAGGGCATTGTGACCCCTGGCGACCTGAAGGTTCGACCCCTGGCGGTTCCTGGCGGCTCTGTCCGTGTTGCTGCTGGCGCGGCCCTGGTGAGGAACCGGGCAGCGGGCGGCACTTCTCAGACTTACGTCGCCCGTAATCCGATCGAGGACGTCGTCGCGATCGGCCCGACTGGCTCCGGCGCCGGTCGAGTCGACCTGATCGTGGCTCAGATCGAAGATCCGTTTATGGCCGGTGAGCCCTGGCAGAACCCGACCGACCCGCGAGTGGGCCCCTACGTTTACACGCGGGTAATCCCTAACGTCCCGGCCGGTACGAAGCGACTCCAGGATATTCCGGCCTACTCCGGCCGTTCGGCGATCACCCTCGCCCGCGTCGACATTCCAGCGTCGACGGGAACGATCACGTCGGCCATGATTACGGACCTTCGCAAGTTGGCCCTCCCTCGTGAGAGCCGTTATGTGAAGATCATCCCGGCTGGGGCGACGGACAAGGATCTGACGTCTTCGACGTTCACCTTCTGGCCGCCGTCCGGTAACGGCGTCAACTCCGCGATCAAGCTCCCCGTTCCCTCCTGGGCAACGAAGGCGTTTATCCGGATGGACGTCAATAGCGTTGCCCACGTTGCCCCTGGCTTTATCGGCGATCTCCGGATCAAGCTCGACACGCTGGCCGGTCCCTCCGTCCCTGTCGATCTGGATCTCCCCTCGGGCGCCGAGCACGTCAATCAGTCCGTTTGGTTCGAGGTCGACGTGACGGCCTTCCAGGGCCTTGACGTCCCGATCGCCCTGGAAGGGCTCCGGCGTACCGGCTATACCGGCCTCCTCCGGACCCGTCCCTCGACTCAGTATGTCCTCGAAGCTCAGTTCTACGAGGCGGCCGTATGAGTCGCTGGCGCTACATTGCCCAGCGAGCCATAACCGGAGAGTTCCTAGATATGGAGCTCCCTCTCAATCGAGAGGAGCTCCGCTGGGATCTCTCCGGCGCGGGCTCGCTCCGTGGAACGGTCACCCCTGACGTCGGCGGGCTTCGAGCCCCTGACGGCCGCCTCCTCCTGGAGGAATGGGGAACGATCATCTACGCCGAGGCAGACGGTCAAATTCGCTGGGGCGGGATCGTGGTCCGCTCCGGCTTCCAGGGTCCGACCTGGACGATCGAGGCGGCCGGTTTCGCGACCTACCCGAACGGCATCCCCTACACCGGCACTTATTCAAAGATCGGCGTCGACCCGGCCGACGTCGTCGCGCATATCTGGCAGCACGTCCAGGGATACGCCGACGGCAACCTGGACGTCGCCGTGACTGGCTCGAAGACCCCCGTCCGGCTCGGCACGGAGCCGAAGGACGTCGAATTTACGACCGGCTCCGGCGAGTCCGTCGCCTTCCAGACTGGGCCCTACGAGCTCAACTGGTGGGAGACGCCCGACTGTGGCTCCGAGATCGACTCCCTCGCAAAAGAGACGCCCTTCGACTATGAAGAGCGGCACTTTTGGGAAGGCGACGAGATCAAGCACGAGCTCCGGCTCGGTTACCCGCGCCTCGGCCGCCGTCGCGACGACCTCGCATTCATCCAAGGCGACAATATCGCCGACGTTGTCAGCCCGACGCTCGACGGCGACGACTTCGCAAACGAGGTTCTCGGCCTGGGCGCTGGCGAGGGCGTGGGAGCGCTTCGCCGGACGACCGCGATCCGCGACGGCCGTCTTCGCCGACCGACCGTTTACACGGCCAAAGACGTTTCATCCGTCGCCCGCATGGACTCAATAATCCGCGCCGAGCTCCAGCGACGACAAAAGACACTCGACATTTCCCAGGTCACAGTACGCGATCACCCTAACGCGCCGATCGGCTCCTGGAGCCTCGGCGACGACGTCCTTATCCAGGCGACTATCCCCTGGCTCGGCGACGTGGATCTCTGGTGCCGCATTACTTCCTGGGCCCTCACATCAGAGACGACGGCGGTCCTGAACCTCGCCCGCTCTGACTCATTCACCTACGGAGGCTAACCCTTGTCCCAATCCGCCGAGAAACTCGCCCGCGATCTCGCTGATCTCCACCGCCGCCTCGGCGGATTGGAACGCAACGGCCAACTGTCCCGCTCCACGATCTCTATCGACGGCGAAACCTACCGCCTCCCGGCAGCCGTCGAGTCCGGCGTCCAGGCTGGGAAGGAGATCCCCGTCGTCAAGGAGGGCCTCACCGCCCTGGAGATCGCCCAGGAGGAGCTCGCCGCCGCTCACGCCGAGCGCGAGGAGCGCCTGGAGCAAGCCGAGACGGATCTCGCCGCTTCCAAGGAACGCCTGACTCAGGCCGAGGCGGATCTCGAAGAGGTCTTCGGCACGGCAGGAGCGGCAGCCACGGCAGCGGCAGCCGCCCAGACCACGGCGGACGCTGCAAAGACCGCCGCCTCGTCGGCAGCTTCGGCAGCCTCGACGGCTCAGACCACGGCAAACACCGCCACGACCAAAGCCAACACGGCCCAGGGCGCGGCTGACTCCGCCGCCGCTGCTGCGGCGAGTGCTGCTGGCGTTGCTGCGAGCAAGGGAGACGTTCTGATCCAGTCGACGGCTCCCGCTGCTGGAATGCAGAAGAGCACGACGCTCTGGATCGACACGACCGGCAACCTGAACGCGCCCAAGCGCTGGAGCGGCTCCGCCTGGGTTGTCGTCACTGACAAGGCGGCCACCGACGCCGCTGCTGCTGCGGCGACGGCCAAGAGCACGGCTGACGCCGCGAAGACGGCGGCAGCTACCGCCCAGACGGCAGCGGACAACGCGGCAGCCGCCGCAAGCAACGCCCAGAGCATTGCAAACGCCGCAAGCGGTAAGGCCGAAGAGGCCAAGACCGCCGCCGCCACGGCCCAGACGACCGCCGACTCGGCGAAGACCGACGCGGCGAACGCTGCAACCAACGCGAGCAACGCCGCCCAGGCAGCCTCGGCCGCCCAGTCGACGGCCGACACGGCGAAGAGTGACGCGGCTAGCGCTGCTGGCATTGCGGGCGGCAAGGCTGACGTTTTGATCCAGTCGACGACCCCGGCAACCGCTATGCGGAAGGCGACGACTCTCTGGATTGACACCACGAGCAACCTCAACACCCCCAAGCGCTGGAACGGCACAACCTGGGCAGCTGTAACGGATAAGGCCGCCACTGACGCCGCCTCAGCCGCCGCTACGGCTCAGTCGACGGCGAACACTGCCAAGTCTGACGCCGCCTCGGCTAAATCCGCGGCGGACGCTGCGGCCGCTGCTGCAAGCGCCGCTCAGTCCAAGGCTGACGCCGCTCACTCCCTGGCGGGTACCGCCGAGAGCAATGCTCAGGCCGCGATCTCCTCGGCCGCTGGCGCTAACTCCGCTGCAAGTGCCGCTCAGTCGACCGCTGACACGGCGAAGAGCGACGCCGCAAGCGCGGCCGGTATCGCCACAAGCAAGGCTGACGTCTTGATCCAGTCCACCGCTCCGGCCGTTGCCATGCGAAAGGCTACGACGCTCTGGATCGACACGACGGGCAACCTCAACGCACCCAAGCGCTGGAACGGCTCCGCCTGGGTTGTCGTCACGGACAAGGCAGCTACGGACGCGGCTAGTGCCGCTGCTACGGCTCAGTCCACCGCCGACGCCGCAAAGACGGCCGCCGCTGCTGCTCAGGCCGCCGCTGACAACGCCTCAAAGAACCTCTTTTCGACCGCTGCACCTTCCGGCGTCGCGCCGTTCGGCTCGACCTGGTTCCGTGTAAACGCAACGGGCGAGGTTATCGGTCAGTGGCAGCAAACGGCGACGGGTATCGCGTCCACCTGGACCGAGCGCCCGATCCGCTCCGAAGTGATCGCGAACCTGGACGTTGGAAAGCTCACGGCCGGAACGGCAAACATCATTTCGGCCGTGGCCCAGAAGATCGCGGCAAGCACCGCGACTTTTCAGACCGCTGATATCGCGAACCTCTACGCGAGCTCCGCGACCATGGACTCCGCCGTGGCAAACAAGATCTTCACGGCGAAGCTCCTGGCGGGCAAGATCACGGCCGAGCAAGTCCTGATTGGCGCGGGCTTCAACATGATCGCCAACGGACGCGGCGAGATGGGCGATAACTCCGGCTGGGCGTCGAACCTGACGTTTGACGCTGCGGACGTCCCGACGGGCCTCCCTGGCTCCTTCGTCGGCCCCTCGGTCACTCAGACTGTCCAGAGCGGAACGAACAGTATCCCGGTCGAGCCGAATACCTATTACACCTTCGAGATCTACCTGAAGGCGGATAAGGCAAACTCCAAGTTCTACCTGGAGTTCCGAGATCAGGCAGGGAATCACGCGGGCACTAACGCCGCGATCCCTGGTGAGGCTTACGCCGGTAGCGGGGTCTACCCCGTCGGTAACTTCACCGTTCCGACGACCTGGACACGTTACAAGGGCCGCTTCAAGACCAACTCGACGACGACCGTCGTCCGCGTTGCGGCCATGTACTTCAACCACACGGCCGGAACGGAACGGACGGCCCAGGTCAAGCTCGCCGGTATGTCGCTCATGCGCGGTATCGACGCGGCCCTGGTGGTAGACGGCGCGATCGACGGCAAGGTGATTACGGGCGCCACGGTTCGAACTGCGGCCACTGGCGCACGAGTCCAGCTTGACGACTTCGGCCTCCGCGCCTTCGACGTAAGCGGTATCGAAACCGTGAGGATCTCGGCTACGGACGGGACTCTCTCGGCGACGGGTGCTCTGAGCTCCTACGGCGAAGGCAAGGACTTCTTCACTGGCGCCCGATCGACGATCAAGGCGACCCTGGGTAACAAGTGGGCCCGGAACACTTGGGTCGGTTACGACTACCTTCAGCCGGGGGTCTACTTCGAGCGAAGCTCTGGTACTGCCCAGGATCTCCTCGAAATGCCTCGCGTTGTCTCGCCTCGCGTCTCCGACGTGGAAATGAGTAGCGCCCAGGTGCCCCTCGATTCGACTAAGCCGAACATCATCAGTCATGGCTCTGTCGCTGCTGGTCCTGGCTATTCGAGCATGGGATCGAAGAAATACGACAAGACGGTGAACTCCGACGGCGGGAACGGCCTTAGCGGCATCCTGGCCCACACTGGAGTCCTCACAAACGAGGACGCCCTCGTGGCCTACGTCGAAACGGGCCTGTCGGATTACTTCGCCCAGTATTCCCTCTCGATCGGCGGCAAGGGTACCGACGGTACCGGCGCCGTTGTGGACACTCCCGAGGGCGTACAGCTGAAAGTCGAGACTGGCTTCGACGATCCGGCGCCGTCCAACGCGCTCGTTCGGATCGACCGGGGCGGCATCCTGGACGTCAAGGCGTCCAAGGGCGCCGCGACCGCTCGAATGTACGCGACCGGCGACGGCAAGCTCCGGCTCTCCGGTACTGGTGGAATCGCCCTGGAGTCCGCCGCGACGGCTACCTCTCTCACCGCGACTGGCACCGTCCAGGGCGCGACGGTCAAGGCTACCGGCGCTCTCCAAGGTGCCTCGGCCTCGATCACTGGAGCGCTGACCGCTGGGACGCTGAACGGCGAACCGATCACCTACTCGGATATCACTCCGACGGGCGTCACGTTCGCTACCGGCTACGGCAACTACGCGGGATTCCAGCCTCCGGCCTATTACCGCGACGCTCAGCGCGTTTGGCTCATGGGCCTTCTCGGCACGACTTACGCAACGATCACGCTCGCCCCTGGCGCCGTGTATCAAGTCGCGTCGATCCCGTCCTCCCATGCTCCCGCTATGGACGTGCTCTTTAACGTCGTCGTCGGTCCCCAGATGGATCAACGCTCGTTCCTGTACGTCCGAGCGAGCGGCTCGATCGAGCTCTACTCGCCCGCCTCCCTCACCCTCTCCAAGACGAACTTCTACGTCGGACTAGAGGGCGTTTCCTGGTTCCGCAAGGGCTAGGAACGTCCTCGGAAAGTGACCTCAAAATTGCCCCAAACGACCAACTCTCTCGACCCGGCTAACGCCGGAGACGCGGCCGTACTCGTCGCCCTGACTCGTATGGAGGCGAAGGTCGATATTGCCCTCGCCCAGCACGGCGCGGAAATCAAGACGCAAGGGCAGACGGTCGAGGACCACGAGGCGCGTATCCGCGTTCTCGAAGCTCGCTCGACTGTCTCGCCTCGCACTCTCTGGACTGTCGTCGCTGGCGGCGCCGGTCTAGCGATCTCCGCGATCTCTCTCATTCAAAACCTCTTCAACTAAAGGAGTCCCTTTGCTCACTCGTGAACCTCTCGTCATTCGAGGCGCGATCGTCGCGGCGATCACCGCTCTCATTCACGTCTTGATCGTGACCGGCGTCCTTCACGTCGCCCCTGACGCTGAAACGGCTATTGCTGGCGCTGTCGACTTGATCGGTACCGCCGTTCTCGTCGTATGGACTCGCGGCAAGGTAACGCCGGTCGACGCTCCGAATATCCCGGTTCCGTCGGCGCCCTCTGTCCCTGTAGTGCCTGACGGCGACGGCGACCACCGCGCCTAGACGAATTGCCCCGCTCTCATTCCGAGGGCGGGGCTTTTCGTCGTTTCTGAGCAGATCGAGGGCCCCTGGCTCTCTCTGTGAGTGTCCCCTACCCAATCACTTAGAGGAGATTCACAGTGAACGCACCACTTATCGGTCTGATCGGAAAGAAGCGAGTCGGAAAGGACACCTTCGCGGCCGTCCTGGTCGAGAAGTTCGGCTTTGAACGAGTCGCCCTGGCTGACCCGCTTCGCGAGGCTCTCTATCGCCAGAACCCAATCGTCGGAACCTTCCCACTTCAGCACGAGGGCGTCGTCCGCGTCCGCGAGTGGCGAGTCCAGGACGTCGTCGACGAAATCGGATGGGAGAAGGCAAAGGACTACGTTCCCGAGATCCGCGCCCAGCTTCAGCGATTCGGCTCTGACGCGATTCGCGAGATCGACGATCAGTTTTGGATCAGGGCGGCCTTCGCGAGGATCAACGCTCTTCGCAAAGCGGGAACGCCTGTCGTCGTGACTGACGTCCGATTCCCTAACGAAGCTGACGCGATTCATTACGCGAACGGCTTCCTGGTCCGGATCTTGCGCGACCTGCCTAGCGACGGCGACTCTCACGCTTCCGAGACGGCTCTCGACGAGTACGCGGCAAACGTCGTTCTACACAACAACAACGAGGTCGAAGATCTTGAATATCTCGCCGAGTCGATCGGTCGAGACGTGACTCGCATGTTCGAGTCGTACGGACGCTATTACTTGTAGTCACAAGCAAGGCCCCAGCTCTCCCAATGAGGAGGGCTGGGGCCTTTTTGTTTTTGCGTGGCGAACTAGCGTAAGGCGACCCTCGCCTAGTAGATTGTGGATCATGAATAACAAAGTAGACACGATAGACGGGTTACTCAAAGTAGCCTCTGAAGCTCTGCGCGAGTCTCTATCGGCGTCAGATACTCGCAAGACGGAGCTACTAAGAGAAGTGGCGTCTGCTTTTGTAGACGCTAGAAACCACTTCTACACGAAAGAGGGCGAGCCTGACTGGCTCGGCCGCACTTACGCCTACCGTACTTGGGTTCGTGAGGCAATGAGTCGCGCTAGTGTGCCTAGCGACCAACTTCATACTCTCCAGGCCGCCGTCCGATACCACTCCGGAAACATTCTCCGCGATCGACTCGATGACGAGACTCTAAATGATCTTGGTCTTCGCAAGGCGAGCCCGCGTGAGCGATCCGTTGAGAAACGCGAGCGGACCTCCTCAACTTTGAATCTGTTCAACGGGGGCGCCGAGCTCCAGACCGCCGAAGAGATCCGTCAGGCGTGCGCCCTGATCGAGGCAGCTTTGAAGCGTGTAAACGCCTCGACTGTCGAAGCACTCCCGGCCAACGATCGCCGAGTGGCGCGGGCTGCGCTTCTCTCAGTCGCCAAGCGAGCGAAAGATATCGCCGGAAAGGCTTGATCCTGGCGAAACAGTGACGATATGACGGTTCTTACGTCATTCTCCATTAGTGCTTTAAGTGCTCTCTCTCTTAAGCACTAATACAAAATGACGTTCGTTCCGTCATATCGTCATTCTGGCCTCTAGGCCCTAGAACTTCCCCCTACGGGCGAGCAGATCCGCCCCTCCTGGCTCTCTCTCTTAGTGTCCCCGATCCTGACACTGAGAGGAGATCGTCCACCGTGACGACACCCAAGGTAAATACCATCAAGCGAGGCGGCGCCCGCTTCTACGTCAACCCCGACGACGGCGCTATCAAGGTTCCTGGCGTAACCTCCATCCTCGGAATGCTCCCGAAGGAGTTCCTCCGCTACTGGGCCGCTAAAGAAGTCGCCCAGACCGCCGTCGACTCCCTCCCGACCGTCCTGCAAATGATCCTCAACGATCAGGCAGACGCCGCCGTGGACTTCCTCAAAAAATCGCCGGATCGCAACACGCGCAAGGCCGCCGATATCGGAACCGCCGCGCATGACCTCTTCGAGAAAATGGCGAAGGGTCAGAACGTCGGTCGCGTGCATCCTGACCTGGAGCCCTTCGTCCGCCACTTCGACGAATACCTCCGCGTCGTCAAGCCGACTTATCACTTCATGGAAGAGACGGTTTGGAGCGACAAGCACGGTTACGCCGGTAGCTTCGACGCTTACGCCGAGATCGACGGCGAGCGTCTCTGGATGGATAACAAGACGACCCGCTCAGGCATTCACGAAGAGGTCGGCATCCAGCTTTCGGCGTATCGCTTCGCCGACTCGATCATTCGCGCTGACGGCGGCCGCGTGCCTATGCCTGAAGCCGACGGCGGCGCCGTGCTCCATATCCGCCCTGAAGGCTGGAAGCTCGTCCCTGTCCGCGCCGACAAGGAAATGTTCGAGATCTTCCTCCACCTTCGGGAGGTCTTCCGCTACGAGAAGGAAATCAAGTCGACCGTCGTCGGCCGAGAGGTAGCCTCCGGCCCTGACGACGCCGAGGAGAGCTCAGGCCCGAAGCGTCGCACTCCTCGCGCCCCGCGTAAGGCGGCCGAATGAGCCCGGACACTCTCGTAACTATGTCCCTGGGGGCGATCGTCATGATCGCCCTCGGGGCGGTCTTCCTGATCTTCGCCCTCTTCGCGGCCTACATGGACACGAAGAACGAGCGGGACTGGGCAGAGAAGACCCTCCGCGACCTGGAGAAGCTCGACCCGTCACTCGGCGAGATCTTCGGCACCCTGGGCGGCTTCCGCCTCTTCGGCGAAGGTCCGCGCTTCAGCCTGGACGGCGAGAAGATCCAGCGCCTCGCTGAATCCATGCGCTTCCGCGACCACGAGAAATACCGCGACGAGGAGCTCGAAACCGCCCTTGCACAACTGAAGCGAAAGAGGGGCAAGTGAAGGTCTATATCGCCGGACCTATGACCGGCTACCCCGAGTGGAACTTCCCCGCGTTCCACGCCGCCGCAAAGACACTTCGCGACTTCGGCTATGAGGTTGTCTCGCCCGCCGAGATCGACCTGGAGACGGGTTTCGACCCCCTGGCCCCTGTCTCCGACTTCTCCCCCGCTGACCGCGTCGCCGCTCTTCGGCGCGACGTCCAGGCGATTCTCGGCGTCGACGGCGTCGCTCTCCTGGACGGCTGGGAAGCGTCCGAAGGCGCGAAAGTCGAGGCCCATCTGGGCTCTGCCCTTGACCTCATGGTTGCGCCCGTCGAGGCGTTTGTAACCATGGCCCGTTACACCCGGAAGGAAACTCAGAATTGATCCACGGTAACCGCGACGACCTCCTGTGGCTCGCCGGACTCCTCGAAGGCGAAGGCAGCTTTGACGCCCACCGAGGCAAGTACCCGCGTATCCGCCTTGCTATGACCGACCGCGACGTTGTCGGCCGTGCTGCATCCCTCATGGATGCAAAGATCCGTCTCTCGTTGCATCCTGCCCCGGCTAAGTCCACTTGGCATACGGAGATCTCCGGCGCCCGCGCCGAAGGCATCATGCGGGAGATCCTCCCGTTCATGGGCTCTCGCCGTTCGGGCAGGATCGCCGACGTCCTCGGGATCGCCCACTTCCGCCAGAAGGCCGTAATCGAGGCTGGAACGGGCTCGACCCCTGGCCCGCGTATCCAGCGCCCCGCTGGCGTCGCTAAACCGCTGACAGCCGGGTAAGGCGCCCTGCGTGAGGCCCTCAGAAACTTGCTGAGCCAGTGAGCAACTGAGGGCCTCCTGGCTCTCTCTTTACTTGTCACCACGACGGGCCGCTTCGGCCCCTGACACTTACATGAAATCACCACGAAAGGCGTCTTACGCAAATGGGTTTGAATATCTTCGGCAACGATCCGGCTACCTCGCAGAAGCCGCGCCAGCGCTTCGCTGACGACATTGTTGGCCGTTTCCGCTCCGGCCACCAGTTGAACGGCCGCCCCGCGTCCCTGAACGAGTGGCGCGTGACCACCGGCGACCCGGAAGTTGCCGACGCGATCCACGAGATCCTCGGCGGCGAAGCTCCCCAGGAATGGGAAGCCAAGGGCGAGGACAACCTGGAGGTCTTCAGCGCCTCGGCTGAGGTTCCGATCATCCTGGAAGGCGAGAAGGCCCTCCGTCAGAAGATGGTCCTCTGGAGCCGCTCCGGCAAGCTGATCCAGTCCGGCGACGGTCAGACGATCGACTACCCGGAAGACCGCAAGGGCGAACCTGATCCGGACGCCGCTCTGAGCTTCCAGGAGCGCAAGGCGAAGGCCCGCGACGGGATCGGCGCCGAGCCTCAGATCGAGCTTTACTTCCGCCTCGCCGAAGAGCCGGATCTGGGCATCTTCAAGTTCCAGACGGGCTCCTGGAGCATGGCCTCCGACCTGGCTTACAACGACGTCGAGGGCGAGCTCGCGGACTACGCGGCCGACTCCGAGACGGGCAAGGTCAAGGCGACTCTGAAGCTGGAGCGCGTCGAGTTCACGGCGAAGAACGGCCCGCGTGCCGGTCAGCTTGTCTCCTACGTCAAGCCGGTCCTGACCATCAAGGGGGCCGCGTAAATGCTGATCCTCGCTCTCCTCTCCTGGATCGCCTTCCAGATCTGGGGCTGGGACCTCTTCGGGCTTCCCACCCTGGACGCCTGGAATCAGTTCTGGGTCGGCCTCGCCGGTTCCGTCCTCCTCATGGCGATCTTCCGCGACAACTAACTGAAAGGGGCCCCTCCATGGCTCGCAAGTTCACAAAGACCGACGTCCGGCCCTGGAGGGCTGCAACTCGGCAGGGTAAGACCCTCCGAGGCAAAGACGGCAAGCCCTTGAACACCTTCAAGGGCTACGCCGACGCCCAGAAGGCCGCCGACAAGTTCGACGGCGTCGCCGTCCGCGTCTAGCTCCACTCGCCCCCGTCCTGGCCTACCGGCTGGGGCGGGGGCTTCCCTTTACCCGAAAGCTTTCCCATGCCTGAAATCACCCTTTACTCCCGTACCGTCTGCCAACCGTGCAAGGCCACGAAACGCAAGCTCGAAAAGCACGGCCTCGCCTATACCGAGCTCAACGTCGAGGAGAACGAGAGCGCCGCTCAGTTCCTCCGCGACGCCGGATATACCGAGGCGCCCGTCGTGATCACGTCCGACGGCCGCGAGTGGACCGGCTTCCGTCCGGACCTGATCGAGGCGATCGCCCGCGAGGAGGGGCTCCTGTGACCGTCCAGACCCCGACCCGCGAGGAGCTCCAGGCCGAGCTCGACGCGATCGAGGCCACCTATCCGGCCCTGAAGGCTCTCGACCCCTCGGCGTTCTGTTGCCACGGCTGCGCCCATACCCACGTCGGCCGCGAGCACGGCTGGGAGGCCGCCGCCGCCTTCGAGCGGTTGCTCGACCTGAATTACCTCCTAATCGGGAGGCGGCCGTGAAGATCCGCCTCTCGCTCAGCCTCGATATCAAGCGCTCCACCCCTCCCGAGCCTGACGGCCCGAAGGGCGACACCTACGCCGACCTGGAGCGGGCCGACTACACGCGAGGCCCTCAGATCGGCTTTACCCGCGAAGAACCCCACTGGGAGGACAAACACAAATGAGCCGCGTCTACTTTCATTCTGACTGGCATTTCAACCACGACTTTGTCGCGCAAACTCGCGGATACGACTCCGCCGAGGAGCACGACGAGGCCCTGATCGAGCGGATCAACTCCCGCGTGACGAAGCGGGATCACATCTACGTCCTCGGCGACGTTTTCATGGGCAGCATTTCGGCCGGCCTCGCTCAGGTAGCGCGTGTAAACGGCGTGAAGCATCTGATCCTCGGCAACCACGACGCCGCCCACCCCATGCACCGCAAGAGCAACGCGAACCTTCGCCGCTTCCTGGAGGTCTTCGACTCTGTCACCTTGCACGACGAGGTCCGCCTCCCTGGCGGCCGGAAGGTGCTCCTGTCGCACTTCCCCTATGAGGGCGACCACCACGAGAAGGAACGTCACCGGCAATGGAGGCTTCGCGACGAGGGCTCCTGGCTGATCCACGGCCACGTTCACGACCAATGGACCGTGAGAGGCCGTCAGGTGAACGTCGGCGTCGACAAGTGGCCCTACCCGATCGAGGCGGGCGTTATGGAGGCCATGATCGGCGGCCTGGAGGCCGTGGGGAACGGCACGCTCGACGCCCCCAGCTTGCAAGCCGCCACGCTGGCCTACCGAAGGGAGGCTCTGTGAGCGCTGCAAAAGCCAAAGGCACGGCCTTTGAAACCCTGATCGTCAAGGCCCTCTCCTCTTTCTGGGGAGGGGGCTTCGGCCTTGTGCCCCGCCGTGTTGCTCAGGAGGGCTTCAAGGACTCCGGCGATATCCACGGCGTAAGCCCGTTCATCATCCAGGCGAAGGCTTACAAGTCCTGGGAGGACGCGATCCGCCTGGGGCTGGACGGCGCCGAGAAACAAAAAATCCACGCCGGGGAACCCTATGGCGTGGTCTTCGTGAAGCGTGCGCGTCGCTCGATCGGCGACGCCTATGCAGTTATGAATGTCGCTACCTGGGCCCGGTTGCTGTTCCGGCTGCGCTCCGCCGAGGAGGCCCTGAAAGCGGCTGATCCGACGGCCTGGGAGGCCCACTCTGCCAGAGCCTCCCTAGCCAACGAAATGGACTTCCCTAGAGGGTGACCTCTGACGGCGTCCAGCGGGTGTAAGACCCGTCGGCGAACACGGCCATGTGCTCGTTCTCACCCTCGTCGAGGATCGGCAGGAGGACAAAAGTCCCTTCCTCCTCGGCGAGGGTACCGACCCAGTCGATCGGGCCCGTACCGGGGAATGTGTCCAGTGCTGGCATGTATTTCTCCTTCTCTCCCCCCCTCGCGGCCACCCACCCCGCGTAGAGCGTCTTCTGTATAACGCGATTAACAGTAATGCATCCCCCCGACACTTTTCGTCGCTCCTCTGCCCCGGTCTGAGCAAAGCGCTCCCGGCTGGCTCTCTCTTCCCTTGAACCCATTCACTCCGACAAAGGAGGCGCCCTTGCGTACCCTCGCCGAACTGATCGCGACCCTCGACGACGTCGAGCAAACGACCGACGGCTACCTCGTCCACTGCCCTGCCCACGCCGACTCCAAGCAGAGCCTCCGCATGACGGTCAGCGACTCCGGCAAGGTGCTTATGCGTTGCCGTGCTGGCTGCAAGACCGCCGACGTCGTCAAGGCCCTGGGCATCACCATGAAAGACCTCGCCAGCATGACGGCGGGCGACGTCGAGCTCGACAAGCTGGCAACCTCTCAGGACGTCCCGGCTTCGCCGTCCGACGTGGCGGCCCTGGCCGTCCAGTTGGACCGCTTCGCAAAGGATCTCTCCGACGTCGTCAGCGAGGCCGCCCTGGAGGCCCTGGACTACGCGGCGACCCGCTTCGGCATGGCTTCCGAGGATATCGAGCGCCTCGGCCTCGGCTTCGCTGGTCCTGCTAAATACGACGAAGATCACAACCTCCTCTCCGGCCTTCCTGGTGGCCCTCGCCTCGTCGTCCCGTTCCGGGATCGCGACGGCGTTCCGCGTGGCTTCCAGGCTCGCGCCCTGGCAAAGGACGCCGCCGTTCGCTGGCTCGGCCCCAAGAGCCCCGACGGCGCCTCCTGGGCAAAGATTGGTTGGTTCCCTGGCTCCGCTGGCTTCGACGAGGTTCTGATCACCGAGGGCCCCGGCGACGCCCTGACGTCCGCTTGTGCTCTGGGCTTCGACACGATCGGAATCCGCGGCGCGGGCCTGTCGGCCAACTCCAGCGTGATTGCCGATCTCGTCGCCATGCTGGACGGCCGCGAGGCGGTCATAGCGGGCGACGGCGATCCGGCGGGGCGCCGCTTTTCCGCCACTTTGGCCGAAGCACTGGCCGCCCACGATATCCGCGTCAAGGTGCTGGACGTGCCCGACGGTCAAGACCTGACCGACTGGCGGGCAAGCGATCCTCACCGCTTCTACGTCGAAGCGGTTCGGGCGATCGCAAAGGCTGAGCCGGTCAAGTCCCGGACGGCCGCCCTCCTGGCATGGGACGAGGACCGTTACAGCCTGACCGACCTCGGCGGCGCCCGGTACCTCCGCGACTACATCGAAAGTATCGGCTCCGGCGTCCGCTACTCCGAGGAGGTTGGTTTCTTCCTCCTGGACGAGGGCGTATGGCGGAAGGACGAGCGTCAGGGTATCCGCACCCATGCCCAAAGCGTCGCCGACCTCGTTCGGGATCTCGCCCGTACCGCCTCGATCGAGGCTACGCGGGATGGAGCGTCAGAGTCCGAGAAGAAGCGGGCGGCACGCCTGAACAAGTACGCCGCTCACGTCCAGACCTCCAACGGCCTGAACTTCATGCTTCGCGAGCTCCAAGCCGTCCAGGGCGTCCCGGCCTCCGTTGGCGACTTCGATCAGCATCCGGATCTGCTGGCGTGCCGGAACGGTGTCGTCAATCTGAAGACCGGCGAGCTCAGTCCTCACGATCCGTCGCTCCTGCTCACTCGCCGGGTCGAGTTCGATTACGACCCTAACGCGAAGTGCCCCCGCTGGGAGGGCTTCCTCGAAGAGGTCTTCCCGAAGTATCCGGAACTTCCGGCCTACATGCGGCGCCTCGTCGGCTACGGCATTACCGGCCACACGACCGAGCAATGCTTCGCGGTCCTCTGGGGGACCGGCGCTAACGGCAAGAGTGTTTACACGGACACTCTGACGGAAGTGTTCCGGGAGCTTACGACGACGACCCCGTTCTCGACCTTCGAGGATCGGGCGTCGGGCGGTATTCCGAACGACCTCGCGGCGCTGAAGGGCGCCCGCATGGTCATGGCCGCCGAAGGTGAGCAAGGCCGCCCCATGGCTGAGTCTGTCCTGAAGCGCGTCACCGGCCGCGACCTGATCGCCGCTCGATTCATGCGCAAGGAGTTCTTCGAGTTCCGGCCGACGTTCCTCCTGAACCTGGCTACGAACTTCAAGCCGAGCTTCAAAGGGCAGGATGAGGGCCTCTGGCGTCGCGTGAAGCTGATCCCCTGGGAACGCTACTTCGCCCCTGAAGAGCGCGACCACCGCCTCGGCGACAAGCTCCTGGCGGAATCTCAGGGCATCCTCGCGTGGGCTGTCCGAGGCGCTATCGAGTGGTACCAAAACGGGCTTCAAGATCCCTCGATCATCAAGAGCTCGACGAAGGAATACCGCGAAACATCGGATGCTTTGGCGGGCTTCCTTCCTGGCGTCTTCATCACGGACCCCAAGGCCGGACGAGTCGAGGGAAAGGTGCTCTTCGACGCCTACCTGAACTGGGCCGACGAGGAAAACCTCCCGCAGCGCGAAATCTGGACGCGCCGAACATTCTTCGGCGCCCTGGAAGAGCGCGGCTTGACGAAGAAGAAAACCGCTACCGGCGTCGCCTTTGACGGCGTCCGCCGAGCACGGCAGACGGACGCGGTCCCAGATCACGCCGAGCCAGAGCGAGCAGACGAGGCCCCGGTGGCTCTCTCTCCAAGTGAACCAAAAATAGCGCTCCCGCCGATCTCCGGCGCGGATCTCGACAACCTCTAAGGAGCCCCTATGGATCTCGAATACGAGCCGGATCTCGACCTCGACGAGCGGGAATACATCTGCCCCGACTGTCGCCTCGTCCACTGGCGCGGGGCGCCTAACCCCTGCGACCGCGCATAAGTAACACCCCCAAGCCCTCCCCGTCCGTGACTCGACTCCGGGCGGGGAGGCACCCAAGGCCGGAAAGGTTCACGGTCGCCAGAAGTGCCCCGAAGCGCTAGGCGGCGGGGAGGTTCAACTCCTCCCCCGGCTACTCCCCCACTGTTTACACGACCTCAAAGGAGGAACCCTTGATAACGCTCAATCACACGATCGCGGGCGACGCTTGCGTGATCTACATGCCAGAGAGGCGGGCTGAGCTCGCGGGCTTCGACGCCTTCCTGGCACAAGGCGACAAAGTCCTGGGACTGGATACGGAAACCACCGGCCTCGGCATCTATGAGGCGACTTTCAAGACGCGCCTAGTCCAGATCGGCAACGAGACGGAAGCCTGGGTTTTGCGGGCGGACCTCTTCCATGACGCAATCGTTCGGGCCCTCCGTCAAAACCGCTACTTCGTGGCCCACAACGCGGCCTATGACCTCCAGGTGATCGACCAGACCCTCGGCGTGAAGATCGAGGAGCTCGCGGATCGCGTTTTCGATACGCGGATCTTCGCCCACTTGCTCGATCCCCGCATGAAATCGGAAGGTGGCGCGGGCCTCCACTTGAAAGAGCTCTGCGAGATCTACGTCGACGATCAGGCGCCGGACACGCAAGAGGGCCTGTCGGCGATCTTCTCGAAGCTCTTCTCGGCGTGGAAAAAGACCGTCAGCCTCGAAGAGATCGAGGCGTTCATCCGGAAGGCGGGCAAGCGTCCGCATATCCCGTTCGGCTTCGCGACGATCCCGATCGACCACGAGCTCTACGTCCGCTATGCCGGTCTTGACGTGATCCTGGTGACGCGGCTCTTCCGTGAGCTCGCGCCGCTGATCAAGGATCTCGGCCTCAACCCGCTTTCCAAGTTCGAGCACCACCTCCAGGGACTCCTCGCGATCATGCAACGGAAGGGCCTGAAGCTCGACGTCGCTTACATCAACGAGCTCCGGCAAGACCTGATCAGGGAGCACGAGGAGTTTTCCCTCGTCGCCAAGCGCTACGGCGTGGACAACATCAACTCGACGACGCAAGTCTCCGAGGCCCTCCTGGGCATGGGCGAGGAGCTGAGCGAGCGGACGGCCTCTGGCGCCTACAAGGTCGATAAGGCCGTGCTCTCGCAACTGGCCGACCTCGACCGTGAATGGGAGCGGATCGAAGCACGCGATCCGAACCCTCTCGCGGACGCCGTCATGAGGGCTAAGAGGGCGAGCAAGTGGCAGACGAGCTACGTCGACGCCTTCCTGGATCTTCGAGACAATAGCGACCGCATTCACGCCTCGATCGGCGGCCTCCAGGCACGGACGGCCCGAATGTCGATCTCCCGGCCACCGCTTCAGCAATTGCCCTCCGGCGACTTCAAGATCCGTAGGGCTGTTGTCGGCGACGAGGGCGAGCTCATGATCTCGTCTGACTACGATCAGATCGAGCTTCGCGTCCTGGCCGCCCTGGCCGACGTGAAGGCCATGAAGCACGCGATCGAGACGGGCGTCGACCTTCACGGCTACACCGCCGAGCTCGTCTATGGGCCGGACTACACGAAGTTCCACCGAAAGCTTATGAAGGGTACGGGCTTCGGAAAGGTCTACGGCGGCGGGGCTGACACCCTGGCCCGTCAGACTGGCGCCCCGATCGAAGGCGTCCGGCACGCAATCTCTGAGTATGACCGCGTCTACCCGGAAATCAAGCGCTACAGCGCGAGACTTCAGAAGCGGGCCGAGTACGGCAAAAAGGAAGTTATCACCGTCTCCGGCCGTCACCTTCCGCTCGACCGTGACCGGCTCTACTCGGCGACTAACTACGTGATTCAGTCCACCGCTCGCGACGTCCTGGCTCAGGCGATCGTCGACCTCTTCGACGCTGGCCTCGGTCAATACCTCCTCCTCCCCGTCCACGACGAAATTCTCGCCAGTGCGCCGGAGAAGGAAGCCGAGGAAGTCGCCCAGGAGATCGGCCGGATCATGTCCGGCAACTTCTACGGCGTGCCGCTGTCCTCGACTGGTGAGGTCACCGGGAAGAACTGGGGCGCCGCGTATGGCGCCGATCCCATGGCGGGTATCTGGTGACCCTGGCCCCTGACGTCGTCGCCTCCAAGATCGAGAGGCGGCGCCGTCAGATCCTCGTTCACTCGATCCTCTACTACAAGCTCGACCGGCCGCTGATCTCTGACGCCGCCTACGACGCTTGGGCCCAGGAGCTTATACGGCTCCAGGCCAACTACCCGGCTATTTCGGAAAGCGTCGACTACATGCTCGACGCCTTCCGAACCTTCACGAGTTCGACCGGCTTCGATCTCCCGCTTGACGACGAGCCAGCTACCCGCGTCGCCCGCGACCTTCTCACTTACAACGAAAGGCACTCCAAGAAATGACTATCCTCTCCGTTCACGCCCGTAACCTCGTCGTCGGCGCTATGAACCTCACCCGCGCTATCGACGCCGCCCAAGAGATCCAGTGGGAAGCCTCCCCGGTTCCGAAGCCCCGCGAGGACACGACTCAGCGAGCCACTGGCGGCCACGGCGACCCGACCGGCGACATTGTCCTGGACCCTCGCCGCTTGGCCGTCCGTGAGGCCCTCAGCGAGGCCGAGAAGGAGGTCCGCGACCTGACGGTTCGGCTCTCCAAAATGACGGCAACCCTGAACGACGCGGTCGACGCCTGGAACGGCGTTACCGAATAGTTACGCAAGGCGCCTCACGTTAATTTGCGTGAGGCGTCTTTCGCGGTTTAGTGTTGACCGCATCCCCCGGAAGACATTTCCTCGGGCATTCTCATGCCTTGCCACGCAAGGCGCCTCACGCATAAGGAGCAATACAGCTATGTCTACTTCCGTGTCCTTCGACAAGGTTCTCTCTGACATTTTCGACCGCAACATCGAGCGCCGTTTCGAGTCTGCCGAAGCCGAGCGCGAGGCGATCGCCCTGGCAAAGAACGGCGACAACGAGGCCGTGATCGCCCTCATGTACGCCTACAGCTACGCGCTGAACAACGCCGTCAAGTGGTTCACGCGGGCCCTTCCAGGCGCCGATAAGTCAGCCCTGGAAGAGGTTCGGCTGAACCTGGTCACCGGCCTTATCGAGGCTGTCCGCAAGTTCGACGATTCCGAGCACAAGCGGCTCGCGGCGATCATCAAGCCGAACCTGACCGAGCAGATCTCCGAGACGGCCGTGAGCGCTTCCGCGTTCACCGTCCCGCGCCGGACCTTGATCCGTTTCTTCTCGATCCTCCGTCACGCCGACGGGAACGTGTACGAGGCCGCCGCCCTGGCGCCTTCCTACAGCATGGCGACTCAGACCTTCCTCGCCGTCCTATCCGCTCTTCGCGGCGTCGAGTCCTACGACGCGGATAGCTCCGAGGACGAAGCCAGCGACAAGCTCGACCGCCTGGACTCCGCCCAGTCGATCTACGGCGTCGACCTCTCCAACGAGGACCGCCTCACCGTTGAGGCTGCCTTTGAGGCTGTCGACGACCTGGAGACTGACGTCTGCAAGCTGGCTTACGGCTTCACCGACTACGACCCTGTAGCTGACGCCGAGATCGGCCACCGCCTCGGCCTTTCGCGTCCGAAAGTCCAGCGCGTGCGCTCCGGCGCCCTCGGCAAGATGCGTCAGGCTCTCGGCGTCGCGTAGGGCGCTTTGCGGGAGGCGGTTTGTCATGGCTCTAAGTTATGACGGCCGCCTCCCTCCCGCCATGGGGAGAACTCCCCATGCACTCCCCATCCCAAAACTTGACAACTCGCCAGTGAGCAGACTCGCCCCTCCTGGCTCTCTCTACCTACAAGCGAAACCACCTGGAAGGAAACCCCATGGCAAACACTTACGAGCGTCTCGTCGCCGCTGGCGCCCCCGCGATCGTTGAGCCCGAGTTTTACCGGATCAAGCGCGACGGCTACAGCGATAACGCCCTCCTGGTCGAGGTCCACAAGCGCCGCCCTTATAAGGGCTCAGATCTCCTCGTGCGCAAGACGGTCTACGTCGAGACTGACGTCCAGGTTCTTCACGAGGTAGTCGAGGCTTGCAAGCAAGCTGTCGGCGAGATCCGCCTGAAAGAAATGGTGGAAACCATCGTCGGCGATCACCCGGCAGAGCCCGCCGAAGAACTCCAACTCACCTAATCGAAAGCCCTCGGCAACTCGCCGGGGGCTTTTCGCGTATGGAGACTTGCGTGAGTCGCTTAGCGTGACTTATGCTGTTTACACGACCTCAACCGCTCACCGAAGGAGCCCGCAATGACCACGAAGTTCCAGACCCGCGAAGAGTGGCTCGTCGCCGCCGTCGCCGCCCTCGCCCCTCTCTTCTCCGCCCTGGAGGAAACTCTCCCCGAGGTCCGCGTTTCCGTCGGCTGGCCCGGTGGCAACGGCCGCAAGAACTCCGTGATCGGTCAGTGCTGGAGCACAAAGGTCGCCGCTGACTCCGTCTCCCAGTTGTTCATTAGCCCTGTCCTCGACGACGCCGTTCGCGTCCTGGACGTCCTGGCTCACGAACTGATCCACGCGATCGACGATTGCCAGAGCGGCCACAAGGGACGCTTCGCCAAGATCGCTAAGGCCCTGGGCCTCACCGGCAAAATGACGGCCACCGTCGCCGGGGACGACCTGAAAGCCAAGCTCGAAGAGATCGCGGCCGAGCTCGGCGACTACCCTCACGCCGCCCTCGTGAATCCCGGTCAAGGCGCCGACGGCCCGAAGAAGCAGACCACTCGCATGATGAAGGTCGAATGCGCGGAAGGCTCCGGCTACAAGGCCCGTATGACCCGCCAGTGGCTCGAAGAGTACGGCGCCCCATTCTGCCCCTGCCACAACGAGCAAATGCTCGAAGCGTAAGGCGCCCCACGGAAGACCCTCGGCGCTCGCCGGGGGTCTTTTGCGTAAGCCGCTCCTCGTCGGTAGCCTGACCTCACGACTCGCCCCACGAAAGGCCCCTCTCATGAATGACTCCGCCGCCCTGAATGCCGAAGTTGCCCGCTACGCGACGCAAGGCTGGACTGTCTCCAGCGTCTCCGACGGTCAAGCCGTCCTCCAGCGCCGGAAGCGGATCGGCTGGTTCTGGAATCTCCTCCTGACCCTCCTCACTGGCGGCCTCTGGCTGATCGTCGTAATCGTGCGCCTGATCAATCGCAAGACTGAGACGTTGATTCTGAGCGTCGACCCATCCGGCCGCGTCGTCGCCCGCGCCTGACTCAAAGCCCCTGGGAGATCCTGGGGGCTTTTCCGGTCCAGAGTTGCGTAAGGCGCCTTTCGTGGCTTAGACTGTTTACACAAGCAAGGAACACCACGAGGAGGAACCATGGACAAGCTCAACGAAATCGCTCAGAAGGCCGTAGCCCGCGCTATCGAGTCCGGCCTGATCCAGGCAGACGACCAGGAAGCCCGCAAGGCCGTTGCCGGTATGGCTGCCCGCATGGCCTCCCTCGCGGACCCCGCCCTCCTGATCGCGGCCCTCTAATGACGGCCCAGACATTCAAGGTTGCCGGTGAGAACACGCTCACCGGCACCACCTGGGACTGTGAGACGGATATTCCGACTCTCGCCGAGGCCCACAAGATCCGGAGCGGGTACGCCCGCCTTGAATGGGATTACAAGATCGCCTACCGCGTCGAACCACAGACCACTAACTAACCTGGAAGGATCAAGCCATGACCGCTTTTATCATCACGAAGGACAACGTCGCCAGCGCCGAGGACAAGGCCGAGCGGCCGAACGGCAAGAGCAACCTTCACGCGAAGAACCTCGTCGGCCCTGGCTCGGCGAGCGACCGCGACGAGGCCCGTCTCCTGGCCGGTGAGGGCGTCGCCTTCCGCCTCCTGGACGACGACGGGAACGTGAACTACTACGGGCGCCGCCTGGAGGAGTCCGACGCTGACGCGGACTACTACGGCGAGCCTGAGCTCGCTCCCCTGGATTGCTTCGGCACTCCGAACGCTGGAGCGGTCACCCAAGAGGAGAAGAACCGCGAGGGCAAGTGGGAGTCCATTAACTAACGAAAACCCCTGGGAAACCGGGGGTTTTTCTGTGTCCTCTTTAGCTCACTGAGACGCTAGGGGTTCCCCTACCGTCAGTTTGAGCTAAGGTAGTCACATGAAACCGACTCACGTAAAACGCGCCGTTCTCTATCTTAGGCTGTCGGCCGTGGTCGACGACTCGACTTCCATCGACCGGCAGGAGCGCGACCTCCGCGCCCACGCCGAGCGGCAAGGCTGGACCGTCTCCGGCCTCCTCGTGGACGAGGGTATCTCCGGCCGCAAGGCCCGCGCCAAAGCGACGGAAGCCGTCCGCCTGATCGCCGACAACGAGGCCGACGTCCTGGCCGTGTGGAAGCTCGACCGCTTCACGCGCCAAGGCTGGGACGGCCTCGGCGAGCTCTCCCGCGCCCTGGACGCACGAAAGGCCCAGGGTAACCCGGCGCTTTTCGTAGCTCTCCAAGACGGCCTGACCTCCGATCAATCGGCCTTCAGGCTGATCGCTGGCGTCCTCTCCGAAGTGGCCCGTTCCGAGGCCGACAACGCCGCCGCCCGCCTGAAGAACTCGATCGCCTACCGTAAGACGGTCACGAACAAATATGCCGGGGGCGCCGCGATCCCGTTCGGCTATCGCTCTGTCCCGGCGCCTGACGGCGTCGGCCGCGTCCTGATCCACGACGAGGAGGAGGCCGCTATCGTCCGCGAGGTCACCGGCCGACTCCTGGACGGCGTCGAGACGCTCGGCTCGATCGCTTCGGATCTCCAGGCTCGCGAGATCCCGACGTCAAAGAGCCTCGCTCGTCGCGCTCTCCGCGCTGGCGAACCTGCCGACGGCCTCGACCGTGGCTCCTGGCGGACCTCGACGATCCGCTCCCTCTTCACGTCGGATCTCCTCCTCGGCCGCGTCAAGCACGCTGGCGACCTGATCAGGGACGCCGACGGCCTCCCGGCCTCCATCTGGCCGCCCCTCCTGGATCTGGCGACCCTGGAGGCCCTCCGCGCCCGCATAGGCTACCCGCTCCAGGGACCGCCCAGCGGCAACCCCAGGAAGGGAAGGGCTGCCCGCCTCCTGTCCGGCATTGCCTACTGCGCCGTCTGTGAATCGAAAATGTACGTCACGAGCTCCAGCGGTAAGCCGATCTACGCCTGTCGCGCCTCCTGGAATAACGAGCCATGCCCGAGCCCCAAGATCAACGCGATCGGCCTGGAGGACCACGTCGGCGAGCGCTTCCTACAGTTCGCCGGTCACTGGGAGGAGGTCGAGACGATCGAGAGCTCCGACTCGTCGGCGACTGAGGCATCCCTGAAAGAGGTCGAGGCCGCTCTCCGCGAAGCTACGGCCGCCATGCTCGAAGATGGTTCCGACGTAGCGGCCCTGGCGGCTCGTATCGGCACGCTGAAGGCTCGACGGGAGGAGCTACGAGCAATTCCCGCCTCTACAAGCTCCAGGACCGTCAAGACCGGCCGGACACTGGCGGAAGCGTGGCTCGACGCGGGAGAGGACGCCGTCAAGCGAACGCTCCTCTTGACCGCCCTGGACTCCGTCACTGTGGCGCCGACGACGAACCGGCGAGCGCCGATCGACCCGGATCGCGTCGCCTTCAACTGGGTTTCGTAACGCCGAAGGCGGCTCGCCCTGTCTTACCCGCCGAGGAGGGAGCGTGTAAACGCCCTCTCCTCGGTTTTTTCATGCCCAAAACATGACGAAATGACGGATCTAACGTCATTCTCCTTCTCCCCTTAAGAGCTCTCTCTCTTAAAGCCCTAATACAACATGACGTAAGTTCCGTCATTCCGTCACTCGACCGTCATTCCTAAGAAATTTCCTCCAGGCTGAGCAGCGCCCGCCTCCTGGCTCTCTCTCTTACTGTCCCCGTCAAATTGACAGTAAGGAGCGCCTCCCATGGCACCCTCACCCGAAGAGCACCGGGCCCTAGCCCTGGAACTGTTCGACCGCTCTCGCCAGTACGGCTACACGAGCCCCGCCCGCTCGATCATGATCGCCGAGGCCCAGGTTCAAGCAACCCTCGCCCTGAGCGCGACGCCCCGCCTGATCGTCCCTGAGCTTCCCGCTGAGGAAGTCGAGAAGCTGAGCCAAGGCCGCCTGATCGCCCTCCCTGAGACGCCGATCCCCGCCCCTGGAGATATCGAAGCCGCCCAGGCCCTCATGGACGCTGGAGCGACTCCCCCGCCCGCCAAGGCCGCCCCGAAGCGCCGGACGCGCAAGCCGAAGGCCGAGCCCGCTCCTGAAGCCGCCCCGGCTACCTCCGAGGAGGCGAGCGCGTGAGCTTCGCCCAGCGCGTGAAGGACGATCTCGAAGAGCTCGCCGAGTCCGGCTCGACGGTAACTGTCGCCCTCGACAATGACCGCGTTTATACGGGCTCCGTCGCTCTCCACCCGACGGACCCGCTCGCCTTTGTGATCAAAACCGGACGCCGAGGCCGTCCCCCGGTCTTCTATCCGGATCAGGTAACGGCCGTGATCGCCGAGTGACTAAACGCAAGAGTCCCTTCGTTTTCACCGCCGTCGAGGACTTCATGAACGAGGTTCTCGCGGATCATATCGGCTACTTCGTCACCGTAACCCTGAAGGACGGCCGGAAGCTCACCGGCCACCTTCGACCGGAAGTGCTCGACGATTACCAGATCCTCGACCGCCGAACCGGCGCCCCTCTGGGCGTCTTCGACCGCGCTGACGTGGTCGAGCTCGAAGACCTCTGTGAGGCATTCACATGACGATCTACCTCCTCGAAGTCTGCCTCGAAATCGTCGACTCCCTCGCCCTGTACTGGCCCCGCCGAAAGGACCGCAAGAAATGACCGCCTCTCCCCTCGCTACAGCCGCCGAGAGCCTCGCGACCGCCGCCTCGCAAGTCTTCAACGACGCCCAGCCGGTCGCCCTGGTGGCGATCTTCCCTGACGCCGCCTACGTGGCCGCCTACCTCGGCGATCCGACGCCCGAGCAAGCCAACGACGTCGCCCTTGCCTTCGACGAGCTCGCCGTCGAAGCCCGCCAGAAGGCCACCGCATGAAACGAGCCCCTCTCTGGCTGCGAGCGCTGACCGCTCTCGTCGTCTGGGTGGGCGCCCAGGGGGTCAGCCGTGCAAAACGCGACTGATCCCCTGGCCCGAGCGATCGAGTCCGCCTGGAACACGATCGCCGACGCATTCCGCCCTGTCATGGAAGCCGTTACGTCGGCATTCTCCAGCCTCTCCCGCTCGATCGAGCAACCGCGCTTCAAGCGCCCCCTGATTCACAACGGAAGGAAACCCCGAAAATGACCACCGAAGTTCTCCACACTGACCGCGACGGCGACACTTTCAAGATCACGACGTCTTGGGCGGTCAAAGAGGCCGCTTTCGTACATACTGCCTCCCGCGCCGCCCTCGTCCGTAAGGAAGAGGCTCCCGCCCTCGCCCTGGCGCTCCTGGAGCTCTCCGGCTGGGAAGCTGACTCACTCGGCGGCCCGGTCGAGCACGCCCTGAAGGGCCTCGCTAAGCACATTCAGAACGTCGCTGCCGCTGAGGAAGCCGCCCGCACGGAAGCCGAAGAGGAAGCCCGCAA
>Ga0207681_10000212_pt1 | contig 46038 bp, 35 predicted proteins | sample KBSS53metaG_FD_184324 | JGI IMG/M metagenome (GOLD analysis project Ga0207681, IMG submission 184324) | Switchgrass rhizosphere microbial communities from Kellogg Biological Station, Michigan, USA - KBS S5-3 metaG (SPAdes) (version 2) | ecosystem: Host-associated > Plants > Roots > Rhizosphere... | reverse complement strand
GCGCGCGCGACCTGGCGCGGTCTCTGTCGCAAGAGGACGAATGGATCGCCTCGCGACGCGAGCGAAAGAAGGTCGAGATGCTGTTTGCTCACCTCAAACGCATCATGCGGCTCGACCGGCTGCGATTGCGTGGCCCCCATGGCGCCCGAGACGAGTTTCACCTCGCTGCTGCCGCTCAGAACCTCCGCAAGCTCGCCAAGATCAGCCTGGCCAGACAACCTGCAAGGGCCTGAGAGCCGGCAGCTCCGCTCGTCCGCAAACATCACGGCTATCTGCTCCGCTCCTTAGGCCGCTTTTTCAACGGCATCGCCCAGTAGTGGACGTTCACGGGCCTTCAACAGCATCCCGATTTCGCCCGTTCGTTCAGGTTCCGTTTACGGCCCGATGGGGCCGGGAGCGGCCTGTCCGGTTTCGGCGATCATCCTGGGCAAAGCGGACATCGCTGAGAGTTACATCACCGGCTTTGAAGCCGAAACTACCCGTCACTGCGGGCGGAAGACACCCCTCAGCCGACAGGGCGCTCGATAAGCCCCGCCTCAGCGGCACCTGACGATAGGGAGCCGTCGCTCAAGACGGTCTGGCGCATCGCGAGAGCGGGGCATGACGCAACTCGAGGATCGGCGCCGAACGGGCAGTGGAGTCCAGGGGGCACGGTAGAGGTTCTCTATACTAGCTTGGAACGCGACGGTGCGCTGGCAGAAATCGGATACAGGCTCTCGCTCGAACCGGTCTGGCCCAGCCGGCTTCAGCATGAAATGCACGGACTGTTGGCCAGAAGCGAACGCGCGCTGCAGTTTGCCGACGTTGCCAGCCTGGCGACGCTTGGCGTCGATGTGTCCCGCTGTGAATCATTCAATCATAGCGCCACCCAAGCGCTGGCCGCTGCAGCGCACTTCTTGGCGTTCGTGGTTTGCTGGTTCCGAGTGCGCGCTATAGTTCGGCAAACTTGGTTTTGTTTATGGACCGTGGTCTCCCCGGCTCACTCGAAATCAAATCGACTGTATCGGTCGATTGGATGAATTGGCGTCGTCAACGAGGCCGATCCACAACGCCCTAAGACCGCACTATTCATCGGCGAGGCACCGCCACACGTGTTACTGCTGTCATTGAAACGTTTGACCAAGCCACGTCTGCTCTAGACGGGCGATCCTGAAAGCGGACGGACTGCTCACCGGCCCCTGTTCTGTCATTCTGCGATGCAGTGCGGGCTGCGGTAAATGTCGGCGCGTCGCAAGACCTGATATTCGATATGTAGCTCGAAAGCGCCAGAAAACTCCCAATTTACGTGCTTCGCATTGGCCGCCCGGTGAGATGTAACAAAAGCGGCTTTCGGCACCGTCCGTTGGAAGCTGAATGTCGTATTAAAGGCGGTCGTGGTTCGTCGCTCTCCGACTATCGGCACTCCGGCAAGTTTCAATTCAGAACAGATTCCGGAAAGACTTCTTGCTTCGCGAGAGCCTGTGCGGCGGCCAGTGGACGCGCATCGACCCACTCGTCCAGTTTGAAATCACGATCCAGGAAGCCGTGTACCAGGAGAAACTTCTTCTGAAGTTCGAACAACGTCAAACGCTCGGGGCTTAAGTCGGGGTGGAGGTGGACGTGGAAGTCTTCGCCATATGCCTCAATCACCGCGTCCGCGCTCCCCAGCGTCTCGTCCTGAGCGATCGAGCGGAGGTGCTCGGCATGGGTGCGCGCCCAATCCGCTGCCTTTAGAGTGGTTGCGAGAAACCGCACGAGATGGTCGAAGTGATGCTCGATGAAGTCTTTGTGGACGGTGATCGGGCGGGGCGTGCCATTGTTCACGCGGAAGCGCCGGTCGGCCAGCTCATCGAGGTTGATCCCGACGACCACCCCATGCGCCTTGGCTGCATCCAGTGCGGAAGCCCCCTTCACGTAGACCGCGTCAACGCGTCCATCGGTCAAGGCATCGATCGGCCACAGCCGACCCAATCCGCTGCCATCACGGCCCGCCAGGCTGTCGCTGCGCCCTCCCCCCGAGCCGCGCGGTGCTTGTGCGACCTCGACCATATCGACATCATCGAAAGTCAGGGAGGCCGAAGCGAGCGCCCCGCGCAGCCCTGCAAGCGACATGCCGCGTGAGATGCTGCAGCCGCGCAAGTGGCTGGGGATCGCATGGTCGGTCCAGCCCGGCAGTGCAACGCGCTTGCCTTTCAAGTCGGCGGGCGAGCGAATTCCGGAGTCCGGGCGCACTAGGATGACTTGCGCTTCCTCGATCCAGGTGAGACCGACGAGCCGCGTATCTTCGCCCTGCGCCCGAGCGGCGATGGCCAGCATGTTGCCGCCTTCTCGGATCAACGTGGGCAGGCGATGATCGTAGTGGTGGCGGCCAAGCTCCGGATTATCCTGCAAGGTACGCACCGCGATCCCGTCAGCCGCAAAGGCATCGTCCAGCCAGCCAAGTTGATATGCCAGGCCCGTGGCCGTGGGAACAGGGCAACGAGTGAACCATATCTCCGAAAGAGGCTGTACAGCTGAGGGAGCATCGGTGTTGGTGTCGGCCATTGGCATCCTTTCGGGCAAGCACCCTCGGCGGGTCATCCTGTGCTTAGCAAGGGCCGTGCCACCGTCGCGGTGGCGCAGGATTGCACAGTTCGGAGATGTCCGGCATGCGTTAATCGGGTCACCGCCTGTCGATATCCGATCAGATCATGCTCAAGTTCTTGAGGTGGGTGCGCAGAACATTGCGGGTTACGCCAAGCGCGGTCGCCGCTTTCACCTGGTTGTTGTCGTGCGCTGCCATGGCCGTCTTCACGAACTGCGCAACCGCGCGCTCGAGGATCTCGTCGTGACGCTCCTCCAGCAGACGAGACACTACGGGATGAAGTCGATCCTCGAGGCTCAGCGCGATCTGTCCCCCTGAGTCGCCCTGTGGTGTGGCAGGAGGCGCAGCCGGCAGCGTCTCGATGGCGCTGACGGGCAGCGCGAGATCCTCGGGCCGGATGATGCCATCTTGTGCGGTCAGGGTCCCCCGATGGATGGCGTTCTCCAGCTCGCGAATGTTGCCCGGCCACGAATACGAGAACAGCGCCTCTTCGGCCGACGGCGTGAGGTCCAGGCGCAACGCCTTGATCTTTCTGCCGTAAACCTCGAGGAAGTGGCGGGCGAGCGGCAGGATGTCTGCACGCCGCTCTCGCAAGGGCAGGAGCGGCAGCGACACTATCTTCAGACGATAATACAAATCCTCACGAAACCGACCGGCGGCAACGGCCTTGGCGAGGTCGACGTTCGTCGCCGCGATCACTCGAATGTCCAGCGGGATCGGCGTGCGCGAGCCGACGCGCACGACTTCAAGTTCCTGCAGGACGCGCAGCAGCTTGACCTGCAGGCTGAGCGGAAGGTCACCAACTTCGTCCAGGAAGATCGTTCCGCCGTTCGCAGCCTCGAACCAGCCTGCGCGGCTTCCCACGGCGCCGGTGAAGGCCCCCTTCTCGTGACCGAAGAGTTCCGCCTCGATCAGCGTTTCAGAAAACGCGCCACAATTCACGCCCACGAAGGGGCCCTTCGCCCGGTTGCTGAGGCTGTGGACGTAGCGCGCGACGAGTTCCTTGCCCGTGCCGGTGTCACCCTGGATCAGCACGGTCGCGTCACTGGGGGCGATCCGTTGAATCAGCGGCAGCATCTCGCGCGATCGCTGATCCGAGAACACGAAAGCCCGCGCCCTGATCGAGATCGATGTTTCGCCGCCGCCGTCGAGCGCGATCAGATTGTGCACTTGACCGTCCTTACGTGCGACATCTCCGCCCTTGGATACTGCGTGTCGAACTGCTTGGGTCATGACTCTTCCATCGGCACCCACCGGATAAAGTCAACGGTTTTAATTGAGTTTGGGATTTAGCTCCGCTTTCAAGCAATGTCATGGCACCGTTTTTCCGGTGAAATTCAGGCGGCCAGCCGTCGCTCGCGCAACCGCTGCGCCTCCGCCAAAGGGCGCGGATCGATCCAATTGTCGATGTCGACACGCTGCGAGAGGAACTCGTGCCGCCACAGGAACTCCTCCTGCAGCCGCAGCAGATCGATCCTGTCCTGCTCGAGCGAGGGGTGCAGTGAGCGGTGGAAGTTGTCGCGATAGGCGGCCTTGATGCCTGCGGGGCCCGCGAACGTCTCGCGCTGCAGGATCTCGACGAGTTCTGTGCGGTGGTTCGCCGCCCAGTCCGCCGCCATAAGCGTGCGATCCAAGAAGCGCACGACGATATCGAAGTGATCTTCGATCAAGCTTTCGTGCACCACGATGGGGCGGGGCGTTCCGTTGTTTACTCGTCCGATGCGACTGGGATAGACATCCAGATCGATCCCGACCGTGAGGCCAAGCGCCTGCGCGGCTTCGAGACCCGCGGCGCCTTTGACGTAGACCGCGTCCACCCTGCCGTCCTGCACCCAGTCGAGCCCGGCCCACATGCGCTTGATGGTCAAGGGATCGGAGTAATCGATCATGATGCCAGGGATTTCGACGACCGTCACGTCGGCCAGCGTCAGCCCGGCGAGCGCGAGCGCGTTCTCGATGCCGCGCAGGGACATGGCGCGCACCGTCTCGCTGTCATCGGAACGCAACGACGCGGGGATCGCCACGCGCTTGTTCTTGAGATCCTGCGGCTTGTAAATTTCCGAGCCGGGCCGAACGATGATCGACTGGCTCTCATCGATCCAGGTGAGGCCGATGACGCGCGTGGGAGAGCCCTTGGAGCGCTCTATCAGGGCCGAAATGTTGCCCCCTTCCCGCAGCGTGCCCCGCAGCCGCTCGACGCTCGTCAAGGCGGCATAGCGACGCGTCTCCTCGCGGATCCAGTCCACCTGGATGCCATCACGCGCGAACTCCTCCGACAGCCAGCCCAGTGACCACGCCACGCTGGAAGCGGACGGCACGGGGGCCCTTACCAGCCACAGACGTTCGAGTGCAGGCGCATTCTCGGATGCAGGCGTGCGGTTCATATTCGATGGTATCCAAAAGGGAACGATGAGCGGGAACCGGTGATCAGGCGGCAACACCGGCCGAGGCACGGCGTGCGGCTTCCTCGCGCACGACGGGAATGATCCAGCGGCCGTAATCAACGGTATCGTAGTAAGGATCGTAGCCGCGATTGAGAAACGTAGTGACCCCGAGGTCCACGTAGTCGAGCAAGGCTTGCGCCACTGTCTCGGGCGTCCCAACCAAAGCCGTCGTGTCGCCATAGGCGCCCACCGCACTGGCCGTCGGCATCCACAGGGCACGATCATGCCGGTCCGCGCGTTCGGCGGCGGCGAGCAGGCGGTCCGATGCAACCGCGCGTGGCTTGCCGTGGCGTGGACCACCCGCCTGGAACACCGGATTGGCCTTGATCTGTCCGAGGATGCCATGCGCGCGATCCCAGGCCTGCTCCTCGGTCTTGCCCAGGATAAGTCGCACCGACAAGCTGATGCGGGGCGTGGGAACGCCGGCCTTTTGCGCCGCGTCCCGGATCGTGCGGATATGCTCGCGCGCGTCGGCCAGCGGCTCGCCCCAGATCGCGTAGAGATCGGCATTGCGCACGCCCACATCGTAGGCCTGCGGCGATGCCCCCCCGAACGAGATCGGGATGTGCGGGCTCTGCACCGGCTTGACCGGCGAGAACGCGCCCTCGATCTTGTAGAAGCGCCCGTCGAAATCGAACGGCTCCTCGCTAGTCCACAGCTTGCGCACGATCTGCAGGTACTCGTCGGTGCGGGCGTATCGCTCCGCCTTGTCGGCCAGGTGATCGCCTTCCATCGGCTCCTGGCCGACGCCGGTGATGGCGTGCATGCGGATGCGGCCGCCGCTGACGTGGTCCAGCGTCGCAAAGGCGCGCGCGGCCGCCGTCGGGCTCCACAGGCCGGGGCGGTGGGCGATCATGAAGCCAAGCCGCTCGACTTGCGACGCGGCATACGCGGCGATCTGCAGGCTGTCCGCCGCGCCCGGACCGCTTGCGATCAGGACGCGGTCGAAGCCGGCATACTCGTGCGCCTGCAAGTGGCGGCGCAAGTATTCAAAATCGAACCCGCCGCGCGTGCCATGCGTCTCGGACCATTGGCTGGGGAACACCATACCGACGAACTCGATGGACATCGTCAATTCTCCGAAACGGCGGAACTTGCGCCGCGATACATCATGCAGGGACCAGGTCGGCCACGCGCGGCGAGTCCGCCAGCAACCGGCGGGTGTAAGGGTCGGCCGGACGATCCAGCACGTCGTCCACCGCGCCCTGTTCGACGATGCGGCCGTGGTTCAGGACGACGATGTGATCGGCGATGGCGCGGACCACGGCCAGATCGTGGGTGACGAACAGCAGGGTCAGGCCGTCTTCCTTCAAGGTCTGCAGCAGTTCCAGCACGGCGGCTTGCACCGACACGTCCAGCGCGGAAGTGATCTCGTCGCAGATCAGTAGTTCGGGTTCGCACAGCAGCGCCCGGGCAATCGCCACGCGCTGGCGTTCCCCGCCCGAGAGTTGCGTCGGCCGGCGATCCATCACCTCGGCAGGCAACGAGACGCGGGCAATGGCGCCTTCGGCGCGCGCACGTGCCTCGTCCTTGCCGACCGGGAAGAAATGGCGGACCACTTCGGTCAGATTGCGACCGATCGACTGGCGTGGGTTGAGGGCGCGATAGGGGTTCTGGAAGACGTACTGCACCCGGCGTCGCAGATCTCGGTCCCGGCCGGCGGTGCCGATGCCGATCGGCGTTCCGTTCAGCTCCAGCTCCCCAGTCACGCCCTCGCCCAAACCGCCCAGCGCCCGCGCCAACGTGGTCTTGCCCGAACCCGATTGGCCCACGAGCGCGGTGCACTGGCGCGGCGGCAAGGCGAAGTTCACGTCGAACAGGACTTGCGTGGCGCCATAGGCCGCATCGATGCCGCTGCCCTTGAGCAGCGTCGGAAGCCCTGCCTGGTGCAGCGGCGTCGGCACGTGGGCCAGCAAGTCCAGCATCAGCTCGCGTACCGGGTGATAGCAGGCAGCCAGCGTTCCGGGCTCCGCCTCGGCCAGGACCGGCACGTCGGTGCGGCACAAATCCGTCGCCCGCGCACAACGCGGAGCGAAGGCGCAGCCGTCCGGTCGCCGGCCCGGAGGGGCGGTGTGGCCCGGTATCGAGGCGAGCCGCTGGCGGCGGCGGATGTCGGGAACCGCTGCCAGAAGTCCACGAGTGTAGGGATGGACCGGCCGCGAGAAGATCGCGCTGCTTCGCGCCACTTCGACCAGCCGCCCGGCGTAGAGCACGGCGGTCCGGTCCACCAGCTCTCGCACGATCGCCAGATCGTGCGAGACGTAGATCGCGGCGATCTGATGCTCGCGGCACAAGCTACGGATCAGCTTGAGTATTTGCGCCTGCGTGGTCACGTCGAGCGCGGTGGTAGGCTCGTCCAGCACCACCACGCGCGGGCGCAGGATGAAGGCGAGCGCCAGGAGCACGCGCTGCTGCTGCCCCCCCGAAAGCTGGTGCGGATAGCGGCTCAGGAACTCGCGATCATCGGGCAGGTCCACGTCGCGCACGGTGGCGCGGACGACCTCGTCGCGTTCGCTCCGGCCCAACTCGGGCCGGTGGAGCGAGAGCGTCTCGTGCAGGACGCTGCCGATCCGGCCCAGCGGATTGAGCGCCATGGCCGGGTCTTGCGGCACGTAGGCGATGAGCTTGCCGCGCGCGGCGCGTTGCGCCTTTTCGTCCAGCGCGAGGATGTTCTGCTGGTCGATCCACACCTCGCCGGCAACGATTCGCGTGCCCTTGCGCGCATGGCCGAGCAGCGCATTGGCGAGGGTGGTCTTTCCCGAACCGGACTCGCCCACCAAGCCCACGATCTCTCCGGCGGCGAGCGCGAGGTCGATGTCGGCGACGATCGGCGCGCCGCGTCCGCTCAGATCCACGCGCAGGCCGCGCACGGCGATAGCGGGAGGGCGAATGCTCAGAGGCGTCACGGTCATCAGGCGTCCTCCGTCCGCGCGTTAATGCGGCCGATGCCTTCCGCGATGAGGTTCGCGCCCAGCGTGAACAGCGCGATCATCACCACCGGCGCAAGCACCGCCCAAGGCTGGATGATGAGGCCAGCGCGGTTCTCGTTGATCATGAGGCCCCAGTCGGCAGCGGGCGGCGCGACGCCGTATCCCAGAAAGCTGAGGCCAGAGAGCATCCCGATTGCCCAGGTCAGCATCACCCCCAGGTGCACCAGCAGCGGTGTCGCCGCATTGGGCAGAATCTCACGCAGCATGATGTGCCCGGTCGAAAAGCCGAGCATTCGCGCGGAATCGACATACTCCTGCTCGACGATGCCCAGCGTTATCCCGCGCGCCAGCCGAATCACCCCCGGCAGGAACGCCAGCGCGACCAACAGGACAATCAACCAGGGCGCACGGCCCAGCATGGACACGATCAGCAGGACCAGGATCAGGTCGGGAAAGGCGAACAGCACGTCCGTCGACCAGATGATCGCCTGATCGGTCGGACCTTTACGATAGGCCGCGATCATGCCGATCACGGCGCCGACCGCCAGCGCGATGAGCGAGGCCGATAGGCTCATCCAGAAGATCGAGAGCCCTCCGGCCAGCAGGCGCGACCACACATCGCGGCCCAGGTAATCCGAGCCCAGCCAAGCGCCTTCGCCGGGCATGCCATAGGGGACGCCGACCAGCGCGTTGGGATCGTGCGGCGCCAGCGAGGGACCGAGCAGGGCCACGGCCAGCACTGCGCCGAACAGCACCACGCCCGTGCGCACCTGCCGCTCCCGGTGCCAGCGACGCTTCTTGTCACAGCTCTTCATACGCCACCTGCCTTGAGACGGAGCCGCGCCTTGGCGCCGCTGCTCAGCTGCGGTTTGGCCGTCGTGCGCAGGCGCGGGGTCAGCAGCACGGTCGCGAAATCGGCCAGGAGGTTGATCACCACCACGCTGACCGCCATCAGCAGCGTGATCGTCTGCAGGACGGGGATGTCGCGGTTTTCGATCGCGGAGTTCAGCGCGCTGCCGATGCCGGGGTAGCTGTAGACCACCTCCACGATCAGCGCGCCGCCCAGCAGCATGCGCACCGTCATGGCGATGCCCTGGATCACCGGCGCGAGGGCGTTCGGCACCGCGTGGCGCCAGACGATCCGCCGCTCGGGCACACCGCGAAGGCGGGCCGCGGCGATGTATTCGGCGTCGAGCGCCTCGATCATGCCGGCCCGGATCAGGCGGGTCAGGAACGGCATGACGATCAACAGCAGCGTGGCGACCGGCAGCACCAGGTACTGCGGCTGCGCCAGCGCGGAGAGCGCGGGATCGAGCAACGAGACCGCCGGAACGATCGGCAGGACACTGGTGGAAAACACGATGATGAGCGCGACGGCGATGGCGAAGGGCGGAAAGGCCTTCACGCCAATAAGGAGGGCCATGAGAGTCCGGTCGAGGCGGCTGTCGCGGCGAACCGCCATGAACACGCCCAGCAGGAACGTCGCGGGCGTGTTCAGCGCCAGGACCAGGAACATCAGCGCGAAGCTGTTGCCGAGCCGATCGCTGACGATCTCCATCGCGGGCACGCCGGAGTCCAGCGACTTGCCGAAGTCACCCCGCAGGACGTGGCCCAGCCAGTCGAAGTACTGAACGGGGATCGGCCGGTTGAGTCCGAGTTGTTCGCGCAGCAGCGCGACGGCGGCATCGGTCGCCTCCGGTCCCAGGATCACGCGCGCGGGATCGGACGGGAGCGCCAGGGTGCCGAGGTAGACCACCGCGCTGATGACCAGGATCGTCGCCAGCCCCGACAGCAGCCGCTTGCCCAGCCATGGCAGCCACACCAGCCGGCTTGGCGAATGGTGCGCACGGCCGCTTCCTGCCGGCTGAGGGACGCCGTCACCCGCTTGCGGCGAAGGCGCTGGGATCGGGCTGCTCGCCATCAGGCGTCCTTCCGCCAGAACTCGTCCACGCGCCAGCCGCCGAACTGCGTCTTCTCCGGCACGACGCCGCCGATATTGTTCGCGGCTGCAGCCCTGACGTACGTAAAGCCCCAGATCAGGATGCCGCCGCGCTCGTGCTGGATGTGCTGCGCCTCGTGGATCAGCGGCTTGCGCTTCTCCAGGTCGGGCTGCGCCATGGCCTGCTCGATCAGTTCGCGGAAGCGCGGATCCTTGAAGTTGGTGCGGTTGATGACCGCGTGCGGGGCATCGTAATGCAGTGCGCTCGCAAGGAAGCCACGCGCGGGGATGCCGCCGGTCGTGATCGCCCGGCTGGGCAGCATCGGCGCCTGGAACGAGGCCTGGTCCATCTTCTCCACCTTGAGCGACAAGCCCACCTTGCGCGCCTGCTCGGCGAAGATCAGCGCGGCGGGAGCGCCGGCACTGTTGGCGGCGATCGTCAGGGCGAGGTTCGGTTGGCCCGCTTGCGCCAACAGCCATTTGGCCTTGTCCGGATCGTAGGGCCGTTGCGGGATGCTATGATCGTAAGTCGGATCGTGCGGCGAATAAAGGTCGTTGCCGATGGTGCCTTCGCCGTTCAAGGCGCGGTTCACCAGATCCTTGCGATCCGCCAGCAAGCGCAAGGCCTGACGCACCCGCACGTCGGCGAGCGCGGGATGCGCGACGTTCATGTCGAGCGACTGCACATTGTTCGTGGGCGACGTGACGACCTTGACGTTGGGCGCGCGGCGGAGCAGCTGCGCCTGTTCCACCGGCACGAGGTCGGCGATGTCGATCTGTCCGGATTGCAGCGCATAAGCGCGCGCCGTCTGGTCCTTGAACTCGATGATCTCCAGCGCATCGGCATAGGGCTGGTTGGGCTTGAAGTAGTTCTCGAACCTGGTGAACGTGGACCGTTGCCCTGGTGCAAAGCTCTTGAGGCGGAAGGGACCGGTACCGACCACATTGGTGACGGGATGGTAGTCGGTGGGAACGATGCCGCCAAAACTGATCCACGCATCGGAGAGCGCGACCAGGCCCTGGCCCGGATTGGCGTGAAGGCGCACCGTCAGCGGATCGAGTGTTTCGATCGTATCACGGTTCACCGCCGCCACGAGGCCGGCATATGGCGACGCCACCTTGGGGTCGGACAGCCGCCGCACGGAGAAGATCACATCCTCGGCGGTCACGGTCTTGCCGTGGTGGAACTCGAGGCCCTTGCGCAGGCGAACGACCATGCTGCGCCCGTTCGGCGCGATCTCGTAACTTTCGCAGAGCGCGGGCGTGGGCTCGCACTCCTTGGTCCATTCCCAAAGCTTGTTGTACAGCGCCCAGCCCCGGATGATGCCCGCACCGACCGGCGCGTGCGCATCGAGGTTTCCGGTCTGGGTTGGCTCCAACGTGCCGATCCGGATCAGTCCGCCGCGCTTCGGGGGGCCGTCAGGCGCGTTGGCGGCGCCCGACTGGTCGTTGCGATGGCACCCGCTCAGGAGCGAGGCGGGCAGCAGAAGCCCAAGACCAGCAAGTCCGCCAGCGCTTAGCACGCCGCGGCGGTCGATGCGCTCGAAAGTCATGCGATCAGGCGCTCCTTGGGGGCGGTAGCCGGTCCTGGTTCTACCGCTCGCGCCTGCGCGGCGACGGGCGGGCTAGGCGGCGTGACCCGCAGGGTCGGCACGTCGGAACCGTGGTCGAGGTCGAGCAAGGGGAACAGCAAGTCGGCCACGCGGTGCGCCTCTCCCACCAGCGGGAAGCCGGACAGGATGAAGGCCCTCGCGCCCTGCTCGGCATATTCCTTCAGCCGCGCCGCGACATTCTCGGCGCTGCCGACCAGGGTCGTGCCCGAGTACGGGCCCATGATGTCGAAACCGAACCATGCCGGCCCGACCCAGACGTTGGGATAGATCTCCAGGTCGCGCGCGGACGGCAGCTTGCCGCCGCGCACGGTGTCGATGTTGCGCTGGATCTGAGGATCGGGGCTGCGGAAGGTGTCGATCGTCTCGCCCGCGGGCAGGCGCATCTCGATCGAGCGTCGAGCGTGTGCCACCGAGGATTTGGACAGCAGCCATTCGGCATGGGCCCAGGCTTCTTCTTCGGTCTCCCGAACGATGATCTGCAACCGAGTGCCGTATTCCAGCGTGCGCCCGATCTTTGCGGCCTCCGCGCCGACGCGGCGGAACTTGTCCCCTAGCAGCGGCGGTGTGTTGGCGAAGCTGAGATACACGTCGAGCAGCTTGATGCTATGCGCCACACCCGGCCCGGACGTGCCCGCGCCCCACAGCGGAACACCGGCAGGCTGGTAGGGACCGGCCCAGATGGCCATCGGCGGGCCTTGCTCGCCACGCGGCGCGATATCGACGAACTTGCCTTGGTAGCCGCTGCGATCGCCGCCATAGATGCGGCGGAACGCGTCCCAGTATTCGAAGCTGTATTCGTACCGCTTATCGTGAGGGTAGTGGACGCCCAGCGCGGCAAGCCCGGCATCGTTGCCGTTGACCACGTTGAACAACAGCCGACCGTTCGAAAAGTGATCGACGGTCTGCGCCCATTTGGCCAGCACCGCGGGCTGGATCTCGCCTGGATGCTGCGCGACCAGGAACTTCAGCCGCTCCGTCGCCGCGATCATCGCGGGCGCGACGGCCAGCGATTCAAAGGCGCTGCTGCCCAGCAGCACACCGTAATACCCGAGACGATCGGCCGTGACGGCGACCTGCTCGAGAGCGTCGAATCCGGTTTCCCAGCGCCCTTCCGGTGCCCAGGGATAGGGACCGTCAGGAGCGGTGAGATACCACAGCAGCTTGATGGGCTTGGTCATCGTGGGCGAGCTCAGTCGAGGTCGGTGTCGGGCAGCAAGCCCTCGGCCCTGGCGACATCATAGAGCTTGGCCATCTTCCACTGCTGGCGCAGCACGCCGGGGCCGTACGGCTGCGAACCGCCGATGGTGGAGGCGCGGATCTGGATGTCGGCGCCCTCCTCCAGCAGGACGATGAAATCCGCCAGGTCGTTCAGCCCCTTCCAGCCCCACACGGTAGAGCCGCCGTTGGCTTCGATGATGCCCGGCGTCCGCGGATTGGCCGCCAGCACGTCGAGGATGAAGTCCTGCTCTTCCTGGCGGCGGTCGATATAGGCCGGCAGTTCGCGCACGAGCTTGAAACGCTGCACCGGCACATAGTGGAACGGGAACGGCTTGTGCGTTTGCGCCCAGGCACCAAGGCTGGGCGAATGGACGTGGCTCAGCGTCGTGATCGCGGGATGCTGGCGGAAGACCTTGTCGTAGCGACCGCCGCCGCCGCGACCCTGATACACCGTGCCGTCGAGCGAAAAGATCGAGGGGTTGAGTGGCGCGTTCGGCTTGAACGGGCCGGGGTAACCGACGGACACCAGTATGTCGGTTCCGGGAACGCGCTCGATGAACATGACGGTACCGTTTGCGGTGATGGTTCGCGTCTCGCGAAAAGCGGTGAACGCGACGCGCGCATCTTCTGCGACCTGAGCGGCGAAATCGACGACCTCTGCGCTGAGGCTGTCCTGCTGGGCTGCGGTGGCCATGGGTCTTATCCTCCTGAGGGCTTAGCGCCGGGTTCTCCGGGCGGGTCAGCCCTGTGTGGTTGGGTTAGCAAGGCGCGTGCCAGCCGACGAAGGAGGGCAGTTCACGCCAACGGGTGCGGCCCGGCGAACGGGACCTGTTGAAAAATCACCCGGCGAGCGCCCCGCCGGGTGATCAGATCTGTGCATCAGAAGCGCGTGGTCAGCGTCACGCCGTACGTCCGGGGATCACCCAGGTAGCGCTTGAAGCTTCCGTTAGAGGCCGGCAGCGTATGAATCTTGTAGTGCTTGTCCGTCACGTTGTTGACGAAGACGGTGCCGACGATCCGGTCGTCGTTGAACGCGACCGAGGCACGCACGTTGCCCACCCAGTTCTTGCGCACATCGAACTCGGGATTGTTCTGCGTGAGCGCATTGAGGCGGAACAGCGAGTTGTAGCGCCAGTCCGTGCCCAGCGTGATCGCATGGGCCGATCCGAACGGAATGCGATAGTCTACAGCGCCGAACGCGGTCACGTGCGGCGCCCGCGCGAATTCATTGCCCTTGAGCTGGATCCCGTTGTTGACGAGGTCGGTGTAGCGGGTCTTCAGCAGCCCCACGTTGCCGGTCAGGCTCAAGTTCTCGATCGGCGTCGCCCCCAGTTCGAACTCCGCACCGCGAACCCAGCCCTGGGCCTCGCGGACCTGCGAGATCGTGCCCGCGGGCGTATTCCCGGTCGCAGGGATCAGCGTGGTGACCGTGGTCTGGATGTTCTTGTAATCGTAGTAGAATGCGGACGCGTTGAACGTCAGCTTGCGGTCGATCAGGGTCGTCTTGATGCCGCCTTCGTAAGCGTAGACCTTCTCGGGCTGGATCACGTTGGGCAGCGTGCTGGGCGGCGCGATGTTGCCCTGGAAGTTGCCCGAACGATAGCCCTTGGAGAACCGCGCATAGGCCAGGATGCGATCGGTGATGCGCGCCTCGGGCCGGATCTCGTAGCCTAGGCTCGACCACTTCTGGGTGTCATCCTGCGTTGCGAAGTTCGTGAGCGGAGAAGCGATCGAAGATGGCAGGTACCAGTTGGTGGTGTCGCGATAGCTGACGGTGCCGCGAGCCTGCTGTGAGAGCAGATCGATCGAGAGCTTGTCCCAGGTGTAGCGCAGGCCGCCGTTCAGGCTGAACCAGTCGTTGAACTTATACGTCGCGTTGGCGAACAGCGCGGTGCTGGTCGTCTTCTGCGTGTATTGCGTGTAGTAATAAGCGTTGGGCCGGTTCAGGTTGCCCGGCAGCGTGCCGGTCGCACCGAACGAGCGCAGCTTGTCGTGAAAGTAGAATGCGCCGACGATCCACTCGAACGGGCTGGAGTTGTCCGAAGCAAGACGCAGTTCCTGGCTGACCTGATCCACCTTGGTCGAGGCATAGCCGCGCGAGATTTCGTTAGGCGTCTTGTCGCCATCGGTGAACTCGTACCGGTCAGCCTGCTCGTAAGCACTGATCGAGGTCAGCGTCGCGCCGCCCAGCGACCAGTCGATGCGCGCCGATCCACCCGCCCCCTGGATGTCGGCTACCTCGTCGACGTTGTAGCGCACATGCTTGCGATCCGTCGGCGTCGGGTAGCCGAAGGCGTCCCGCCCGTCGGGGCCGGTGCCGATCGCGTAGACCGCATTGTTACCGCCCCGGAAGTCACGATAGTGCCCGTTCAGCAGCAGCGTGAAATCGTCGGTGGGCTTGATCTGCACTTGCAGGCGTCCGGCGAAGTCCTTCACACCGCCCACGTCGTTGCCGGTCTGGTCGTTCTTCGTGAAGCCATCACGCCGTTCGTAGAGGAACGAGGCGCGCGCGCTGATGATGTCCGTTACGGGACCACCGAACGCGCCTTCGAGGACGCGGGTATCGTAATTGCCGAAAGTGGTGCGGGCATAGCCTTCGGCCTGGTCGGTCGGCTTGCGGGTGACGAAGGAGAACGCACCGCCGGTGGTGTTCTTGCCCCACAGCGTACCACCGGGGCCGCGCAACACTTCGACCCGCCCGATGTCGAACAAGGGAAAGCCCTGGAGCGAGAAGTGGTTGAGATAGACCTCGTCGTTGTAGATCGCGATCGGGGTGACGACATTGGAGCTGGCATCGTTGGACCCGATGCCGCGGATGAACCAGCGCGGACGCTGACGGCTCTCGGTGCCCCAGGCGTTGGTGTTGGGCGCGATGCGCGCGGTGTCGATCGCCGTGCGCAGTTCCAGCTTGGCCAGCGTGTTGCCATCGGCCGTGGTGATCGCCAGCGGAACCGACTGGACGTTTTCGGCCCGTCGCGTCGCGGTCACGATGATACCCTCGTCCGGGGCTGCCTCGGCGGCAGCCGATGCCTCTTCGGCATGGGCCGGATTAGCCATGGCGAATGTCGCCGACAGCAGCAGGCCGGCACGCAGGATCGATCGATTGGTCATGGTAAATTTCCCCCCTCGCTCGGGATATGTAGTGAAGTGTCTGGTCGACGTGGTCACGCGGCGTCGGCGCTTCGTGCCCGGCTGCCGAGGACCGGCAGTTCGAACCCGTGGTCGATGTCGAGAAGCGGCATGACGAGATCGGCGAAGCGCTGGGCCTCGCTGATCAGCGGATAGCCGGACAGGATGAAGGCGCCGACGCCATGCTCGGCATATTCGCGCAAGCGCGCCGCGACGTTCCGGGCGCTGCCGACGATAGCGGTTCCGGCCAGCGGCGACAGAATGTTGAAGCCGAACAGGCTCGGCCCCACCCACACGTTGGGGTAGATTTCCAGGTCTCTCGCCCGGGGCAGACGCCCGGCGCGCACCGCCGCAAGGTTCGCCTCGACTTGCGGATCGGGGCTGCGATAGCTCTCTATCGTTTCGCCGCGCGGCAACTGCATCTCGATCGACTGGCGCGCATAGTCGATGTGGGTGTGGTCCAGCAGCCACTGGGCATGGTCCCAAGCCTCTTCCTCGGTTTCGCGCACGATGATCTGCAGCCGCGTGCCGTAGTTCAGGGCGCGCCCGATCCCCGCTGCCTCGGCGGCCACGCCGCGGAACTTCTCGCCCAGCTTGGGCGGCGTGTCGGCGAAGCTGAGATAGGTATCGAGCAGCCGGACCGAGTGCGCGACGCCGGCCGGTGAAGTGCCCGCTCCCCACAACGGCACGCCGCCTTCCTGGATCGGCACCAGCGGCGCCTCGCGCACGCCCCTGCGGCCCAGGCCGTACTCCGGCGGCGCGGGGGCCAGCTTGATGAAGCGGCCGTCATAGCCGTCGCGCTGGCCCTGGTAGAACCGGCGGAAGGCATCCCAGTATTCGAAGCTGAAATCGTACCGCTCGTCGTGTTCGTAGTTCACGCCGAAGGCCGGCAGGATCATGTCGTTGCCGTTGACGACGTTGAACAGCATGCGCCCGCCAGAGAGGCGATCCTGCGTCAGGGCGATCTGCGCCAGCTTGACCGGAGAGAGCAGCCCCGGATGGATCGCGGCGAGGAAGCGCATGCGCTTGGTCACCCCGATCATCGCCGAGGAGATCGTCAGCACCTCGTCTCCCAACCCCGTACCGAGCAGCGCACCGTAGTAGCCGAGCCGGTCGATCGTGACCGCGAGCTGCTGGAGATGGCGGAAGTCGGTGTTCCAGCGTCCTTCCGGCTCCCAGGGGAACGGGCCGTCGGGAGCGGTGAGATACCAGAGAACCTTGATGGACATGGCCGTGCCTTTCTACCGGTGCGGTCGCGTCAGAGACGGAAGGAGACTTGCGCCTGGACCGAGAAAGGAGCGGTCGGCTGCAGGAATTCGCCCGCGGTCAGCGCGTTCAGGTAGTTGCGCTGGTCGGTGAAGTTCAACAGCCGCAGCGAGACGTCGTAGGCGGGCTGGCGATAGTAGATCGTCAGGTTGGCCTGATGGCCTGCCGGGGCGACGACGGTGCTGCTCAGGTTGGTGATGAACTTGTCGGTCCACCAGGCCTCTACTTGCGCGCCCAGGCCGTTGTCGAAGTGATAGTCGGCAAAGCCGTTGACCGAGAACTTCGGCACGCCCGGCAGCGGGTAGCGCCCGCCGGCGCGACCGATTAGGCGGTTTGAATCACCGAACACGGTCGCGTTGTCCGCCACGAAGCCGAACGGTGAGAACCCGCCCGGCACGATGTAGGTGTTGACGCCGTCCAGCCAGGTGAAGTTCGCCCCGGCAGAGAAGTTGCGGCTGCCTTGGAAGCGCAGCGACGCTTCTGCGCCCTTGATCCGCACCTTCGCGATGTTGCCGTTAAGATCGGGGGTGAGTTGACGCGACTGGACGAACCCCGTGGCCGAAGCGAACAGCTTGCCTGGAAGGATGTCCGCCTTGATGCCGGCTTCGTAAAGCTCGCTGATGCTGTCGAAAGACAGATCATTGAGCTGGTTGTTCGGGCCCCAGGTCAGGAAGCTGCCGAAGACACCGGTGTTGACCGCGGTGGAGCGATCATAGGTGAAGTACAGGGTCGTGTTCGCGGTCGGCTTGAGCCAGACGCTGCCCTGATAGCTGGGCAAGGTATAGCTGCCGCTGTCGCGCCGGGCCGCCTGTGCGGCGTTCAGGAAAACGGGATTGCGGATCTCTGCATCAACGCGCGTGATATTGACGCCTAGGTTGACGCCGAAGGTGTCGGCGATGCTGAGGTTCTGCTGGGTGAACAAGCTTGCCTGCCGGATGTGACCTGCCGAGGTATAGACCGCGCCACCTGGAGGGCTGCCGCCGATCTCGGCATAGAGTCCGCCCTGAACCGGGACCATGACCGGCAGGTTGAGGTAGCCGAAGTAGGGCGAGCGCTGCGGCACGCCGGGCGCTCCGATCCAGGATCCGGAGACGTTGGGATCGGCCAGAGGCAATCCATAGAGAGCCGAAGGCGTGATCGTACTCGGGTCGAGCGTCAGATCGTAGGGGTTGTAGTTGAAGTTGCTATTGGCGGACAGAGCGCTGTACGTCAGCGAGCGGTACGAGACGCCGGTGTTCGACTGCAGAGTGACCGGCAGTCCGAACAGGCTGCCCGATGCTTTGGCGCGCAGCTCCAGGCGCTGGTCGATCAGGTTGCTGCGGTTCTGGTACAGGAACGAGCCGACGCTGTCGTTGGTGTTGACCGAGCGCTGGAAGTAAGTGCTTGAAAGCACGTCCACGTCCGGCGCGAGGTCGACGCCGACTTGCAGTTGGCTGATGTAGCGCTTGGCCTTGTTGATGTCTTCCGGTCGGCCCGAACCGACTGATCCCTTGATGTCGGTCAGCCCGTTCCCGGGGATGGTTGGATCATAGACCCAGCCGACGATCGTGCCCGCCTGCGCCGGCGTAGCGCCGGGCAGCGGAGTCGTCTGCACGGCGCCGGGGACGTACTGTGCCTGGGCATTGCGGTTGCGCAGCTGCCAGCCGATCGGGGCAGCGGTCGGGTTGCTGGACGCGAAGACCGGAGACCAGATGCCCACGCCCGGCGTGTTGATCAGCGGGGTCGCGCGGCCGCCATAGTACAAGCCGTCATCCACGAGTTGCTGGGTGGGCCGGTTCAGGCCGCGGGTGACGTTGAAGTTGTAGTAATTGTCGTAAGACCCGTTCCAGTCCACCCGCACCGAACTGCTCGGGTGCCACGACAGCGCTCCGTAGAAGCTGTTGTAGTTGTTGCGGACGTTGCGATAATACGTGGCGCCGCGCTGCCCTTTCACGCTGATGCGATAGGCCAATTTATCACTGATCGGCCCCCCGGTATCGGCCATGACGCTGACATCGGGATAGGATTCCGAACTGTCCCCGGGTACCCAGGTGCCCACCTGCGCGGTGAACTGCGTGTGCTGCCGGTCGAAGTAGGGCTTCTTGGTAAGGTAGTTGACATAGCCGCCGGTGCCGCTCGACGGACCGAAGATGACCGACGACGGCCCCGCTACGATATCGGCGCTCTCGAACGCGTTGAGGTTAAGCGGGTGGTCGTTGCCGTCCTTGTATATCCGCTGACCGTTCTGGAACACCTCTGCCAGCAGGCCGCGGATGGTGGGTGCGGCGTTGTTGCCCTGCCCGCCGCCGCGCGTGATCCCGGGCGCGTACTTGACGAAATCGTCGGTGCTCCGCAGCGGATCGTGCAGCAGCTGTTCGGCCGAGATTTGCGAGATCGAACGCGGCGTATCCAGCACGCTCGTTTCCGTGCCGTAGATCGAGGTCGGCGAGCGATCGGGAAGGACCGTCGTCTCACCACGCTGACCGGTGACGACGATGGCGCCCCTGTCTTCGGCACTGGCCTCATTCTCGGCAGCGGCGGCCAGCGCCGAAGTGGAACCAGCCAGAATGCTGCCGACATACAATAGTGACCGAAACGATCGAACGCGCATCTGAGAAGACCCCATGAAAAACGAGCCGCCTGTTGACTTGTCTCGAACGAGAGATGCGATTTCGCCCTCTCACTTTATCCCATGAGGCGTTAAGCATGGACCGTGCCAAACCGATTTTCTTCGTATTTCCATGGCCTACGCCGAATCAGAAACACGTTGTGTCGATTTTCCAGCAGTCCATGCTGATGCTTGTTAGACAGCGATGGTCTTATTTGTTCAAGAACCCCGCTCGATTCTCGGGCGCCAGAGGGAAGTCGATCGGAACTTCGCCGTTCAAGGTCTCGTTGCCGATGACGTGCAAGCGCCAGCGGATCGGATCGTGGGTCGTATGCGCGCGCGCATTGCGCCAGAAGCGATCGAGGTTGTACTTCTCCTGTACCGCGCTGGCGCCCATCAGATCGAAGATGTGGGTGCCGACATGGAGCGACGCCTTGTCCGACTGCACGCGAGCATGGGCGACCGCCAGGATAGCCTCAGTTTGCAAGGCTTCGTTCTCGGGATCGGCCAGCTGCCGATCGAACGTCTGGGCCGCGTGACGCAGCAGCACTTCGGCCGTGAAGACCGCGTTCTGCAACTCGCCGACCTGCTTGATCACGTATGGCTCGTCGGTGATGCGCTCCTCGCCGCTCTCGATCCAGGCACGCGCGTTGTTGCGCAGATAGTCGAGCGCCGCCTCGAGCGCGCCGCGCGCGATGCCTGTGTCGATCGCCGCATGCAGGATCTGCGCGCGGGTCAACCCGGTTCGCACGGGTTTACGCGGGGGCGGAAGGGAATCGCGCGGGACCACCACGTCTTCGAAGATGACCGTACCGCTTTGCGTGTTACGCTGGCCGAACGCGCGCCAATCGTCGATCACGGTGACGCCGGGCGCATCGCGCGGCACGACCACGCCGCCGGGGCCCTTGCCGGTCGGCGAGGCGACGCCGACCGAGATCCACTGCGACAGGTACGATCCGGTGGCGTAGAACTTTCGGCCGTTGAGGCGGTACGAGCCGTCCGCATGCCCGGTCAGCGTAGTCTTGAGGTCCAGCTTGTTCTTGCCGCCGACCTCGGCAAGAGCGTTGCCGAAGCGCTCGCCCGCCAGGATCTTGGGTGCGAAGAAGCGGCGGTATTCCTCCGATGGCGAGGCCAGGATGCCGCCGATCATTACGTTATGCAGCTGAAGTACCTGGCCGACGCCGCCATCGACGGTGCTGATGATGCGCACGGTCTCGACGATGGTCTGGATCGAGGCGCCGAGGCCGCCCAGCTCCTTGGGCACGGCGATGCCCGTGATCCCGCTTTCGGACAGGAGGCGCACCTGCTCGCGCGGCAGTTCGCCTTCGCGGCCATGCTCGCGTGTGATCGCAGCGATCTGGGCGGCGACGCGATGGGCGGCCCCAATGGCTTCCTCCTCGCTGCGCGGCACGGTCACGGCGCCGGGCGCCTCTTCATCCAGGACGGGCGCTTCGGCTGTGAGTTCAAGAGACATGGCGATCCTCGTGGATTAACTGTTGCCCCGGCCCGACAGGGCCGGTGACGAGCGGAACGGGCTGGAGATCGTTGGCCGCCACCGGCTGCCGATCGCGGAAGCGCGGCAGCAGATGCTCACCCAGGCGATAGATTTCTTCCAGGTGCGGGTAGCCGTTGATGAAGAACCATTCGATGCCGAGCGCGGCGAACTCGCGCACGCGGGCCTCCACGGCATCGTAGCTGCCGACGAACGCGAAGCCCGGCGGAATACCGACGTAGCTGAAGCCGGCCCACAAGTTCGGCCCGATGAACAGATCGTCGTAATCGTTGATCGCGCGGCCCAGGTAACGCTGGTAGCGCGACTGGTGCTGTTCGGACATCTGGCCGGTACGATCCTTGGCGATCTGGACGGTGCCCGCCGCCACGCCCTCGTCGAAGACGCGCTTTGCCTCGGCCCGCGCCTCCTCGTCGGTCGCGCGTAGAATGACGTCGACCGACAGCCCGAAGCGGATCTGACCCGCGCGGCCGTACTTTTCCGCGCGAGCCTTCACGTCGGCGATGTTCGCGGCGACGACGTCGGGCGCTTCGGCGAGCATGAGGTAATAGTCCGCGTGCTTTGCGGCGAGTTCCTTGGCCGCGTCCGACGAACCGGCGCTGCAGATCAACGGCAGCGGCGCACGGCGCAACGGTCCGCGCAGGCCCATGCCGTTCGCCTCGTAGTACTGACCCTTGTAGTGGAACGCCTCGTTGGCCCAGAAGCCTTTCACCACATCGAGAAACTCGCTGGCGCGCGCATAGCGCTCGTCATGCGGCAGCGTATCGCCCAGCGCGCTCTGCATCGCGTCCGAGCCGCCCTGGATGATGTTCCACACCAGACGCCCCCCGCTGCTGCGCTGAAACGACGCGGCCATCTGCGTGGCCTGCCAAGGGCTGAAGTGCGAGGGATGGAACGCGGCGACGAATTCCAGCCGCCTGGTCTCGCGCGCGAGCGCCGACGAGACGATCCAGGGCTCCTCCCCGAACGGCGCGTTGACCATCAGTGCGCCGGCAAAGCCATTGATCTCGGCCGCCTTCGCCACTTGCGAGAGGTAGTCGATGTACGTGAAGTCATCCCCCACATCGAAGCGCGACACCGCGCCGGTGCTGTCCTGCGGCGAGCGGTTCCAGTCGCCGCGATTGCGGTTGTCACCCGGGATGAACTGGGTTTCGCCATGAAGCGGCAGGCGGGAATAGAACCGGATCGTCATCGCTCGAAAACCTGCATCGTGAACCTGGAACCTTTGCGTTCGCCCGGTTTCCGCAGGTTCCATGCCAACTGAGGAAATCGGCGGTGTTCGAGCGGCATGGCGCTTCGCTGCCGATGTCGGATGCGCCTTTCCACGCAGTCGATGCGGCGATTTCAACACTAGGCCGCCGTGCTGGCATCTCACCAGTGCGTGCAACTTTTCGCGCAGCCCTATTGCACGAGACTACGCCGACCAAACCCGGAGGATCGGAACATGTCACTGTAAATCAAAGTCAATCTTCCCCTGGCATGTTTCTTGATACGGTCCCGCCGTTCGTTTCCTTGGGGGGTCCACATGTCCGGCAGCCGTTTTCTTCTGTCCACCAGCTTGTTGCTGACCGCGGTCTATGCGGTTCCCGCAGCGGCCAACGAAGCCGACGACGCAGCCCCGAACCAGGCCGATATCATCGTCACCGCGCTGAAGCGCGAGACGCGCCTGCTCGACACGCCGGCCAGCATCACCTCGCTGTCCGACGAGAGTATGCGCCAGGCCAACCTGGAGTCCGCCAACGATCTGGTCCGGCTGGTTCCCAGCCTCACCATCACCGATCAGGGGCCGGGACAGCGGCGCATCACCTTGCGTGGGATCCGCAGCGCTGGCGACGCGCAAGTCGGCATCTACTACGACGAGATGGCGCTCGCCGGACCTCCAGGAACCACCAGCGATCCGGGGGGTAGCCAGTCCGACTTCAAGCTGTTCGACCTGGAACGCGTGGAAGTGCTGCGCGGCCCCCAAGGCACGCTTTACGGCGCGGGTGCGGTGGGCGGCGCGATCCGCCTCGTCACGCGCAAGCCCACCTTCGATTTCGGCGGGATCGTCGATGCCACCGTCACGACCACCAAGGACGGCGGCGAAGGCTACCAGCTGAACGCCGCGCTCAACGTGCCGATCGTCAACGACGTGCTGGCCGTGCGCGGCGTGTACTTCCGCCGCGACAACGACGGCTGGGTGAACAATCCGGGCCTGGGCCTGACCGGCATCAATTCCGAGCGCAGCGACGGCGGGCGCGTGCTGATGCGGTTCGTGCCCACGCCGGGCGTGACCATCGACGGTTCGGCGCACTTCCTGTTCACCGAAGGAGGCGCCAGCACCTGGTCGCCCAGCGCTGGCCGCTACAATTCCGTCAACGCATCGCAAGTGCCGTACGAAGACAAGCAGCGGCTCTACAATGTGACGCTGCGGGCCGATCTGGACTTTGCGGAACTGGTCGCGACCACCAGTTACCAGGATCGCGACACCCTCGTCACCCGCGATCCCACGCCGCTGTTCCTCAGCAACCGGGGCTCCGCCGCGACCTGCACGACGCGCCTCTCTGCCGCGGTCTGTGCGACGCCTGCGGGCATCGCCAACTTCAACGCCTATGTCGACAGCATCACTCCGGCCATCTATTATCAGCCGCAGTCGGTGAAGGACTGGACCAGCGAGATCCGCCTGCAGTCGAGCCGTCCGGGCTGGCTGCAATGGACGCTCGGAGGCTTCTACGAGGATCGCGACGCAAAGGTCCTGTCGGAAGCGCGCCGCTCGAACCGGACGGACGGGTCGCAACTGGCGAACACCAGGCCGTTGCTGCAGCGGCGCGTGATCGACAACCTCAAGCAGAGAGCCGTATTCGGCGAGCTGGCAGTCACTCCTACCCCCAGCCTGACGCTGACGGGCGGCCTGCGATACTACGACTACGACAAGGCGGTGGGCGGCGAAACGACCATCGGCCTCGATATCCTGCGCACGGCCATCGCCCCGTTCGCCACCTACAAGTCAGACGCGAACGGCTGGCTCTACAAGGCGAACGTCAGCTGGACGCCGGTCGAGCATCTGCTGATCTACGGTCAGGTCGCGACCGGTTATCGTCCCGGTGGCGTGAACCAGGTCCTCGGTCTGGCGCAGGCGCTGGCGTACAGCCCGGACAAGCTGACGACCTACGAAGGCGGCATCAAGGGCAGCCTCGCAGACGGCGCGGTCGTCGCCAGCTTGTCGAGCTACTGGACCGATTGGAGCGACATGCAGGTCAGCATCGACAGCGGCAGCTTCCTCTACCTCGGCAACGCCGGGGCGGCGCGCATCAAAGGCGTGGAGGCCGAAGTGGTGCTGACGCCGACGCCGGGCCTCACGTTCAACATCAACGCCGTGTTCACCAGCGCGAAGCTCACCAAGGATCAGGTGCCGGACAACGTGACTCCCCGCGCCACGACCGCACGGGCGGGAGACCGGATCCCGTTCATCGCACCGCAGACGATCTTGACCGCAGGCACATACGACTGGTCCATCGGCAGCACGGGATGGCGGGGGCTGATCCGCGGTGACCTGAACTACGTGGGGCAGTCCTTCGCCGATTTTCGGCCTACCGCGATCGGCTACCGCAAAGTAGGCGACTACGTGCTGACGAATGCGCGGATCGGTGCCCGCAACGAACGCTTCGGCGTCTACCTGTTCGTCAACAACATCGGCAACACGATCGCGCGGACCGCCGCCGGCAACACGCTGGGTGGGCGGACCGAGACGGTGACCACCATCGCGCCGCGCACGTTCGGCCTCAACCTGACGGGCGCTTTCTGATGGCGAACGACCGGAGACATGACATGCGCCCCTTGACGATCCTCGGCGCCCTCGCCTGCGCTCTTGCCGCTTCGACGGTCGCGGATGCCCGCCCGCTGACCAACGCGGAGCGCACGACGCTGACCGGCAGCATCGACGCGCGGCGCGAGAACCTGGCCGCCAACGCGCGCCAGATCTGGGACTGGGCCGAGGTGGGCTTCCACGAAGACCGCAGCTCCACTCTGCTGCAGGATCAGTTGCGCAAGGCCGGCTTCAAGATCGAGAAAGGCGTCTCCGGCATTCCGACGGCATTCGTCGCCAGTTACGGCGGCAACGGACCCGTCCTCGCCTATCTGGCAGAGTACGACGCCCTGCCCGGACTGTCACAGACCGATGGACCGGCCAAAGCCTCTCGCGGGGGGATCGCAGGCCATGCCTGTGGGCACAACCTGCTCGGCACCGCTTCGGTCGAGGCGGCCATCGCGCTTGCCCGCTGGCTGAAGCAGACCGGCACGCCCGGCACCATCCGGGTCTATGGTTCGCCCGCCGAGGAAGGCGGTTTCGCCAAGGTCTATTTCGTGCGCGACGGCTTGTTCAAGGATGTCGACGCAGTGCTGAGCTGGCACCCAAGCGATCGCAATGGCGCGGCACAAGGCCAGTTGCTGTCCATGCTGACGGTCAAGTTTCGGTTCGACGGCACGGCGTCCCATGCGGCGGTCGCCCCCGAACGCGGCCGCTCGGCGCTCGATGGCGTCGAGATCCAGAACGTTGCGGTCAATTACATGCGTGAGCATGTGCCGCAGGACGTGCGCATCCACTACACCATCACCGATGGTGGCGATCAGCCCAACATCGTGCCCGCCCATGCGGAGAGCTTCTACTACATCCGCCACTACGATCCCGAAGTGGTCCGGGAGGTGTTCGAGCGGGTGAAGAAGGCGGGCGAAGGCGCCGCGCTGGCGACCGGCACGCGCTTTTCCTTCGAAGTGATCGGCGGCAGCTTCGGCACGTTGCCGAACGATGCTCTGGGCAAGGTGACCGATGCGAACCTGCGCCGGATCGGCGGTTATACCTACACGCCCGCAGAAGCTCGCTACGCCGAGGGGATCGCCGCTACGCTTCCGCCGGGGGGAAGGAAGCAGGATCCTTCCACCATCGCCGACTACGATTTCGGTCGCAGGAGCCCGGCCTCTTCCGACGTGGGCGATATCAGCTGGGTCGTGCCCACGGCTAGTCTCGGCACCGCCACCTGGGTGCCCGGCACGGCGCCGCACAGTTGGCAGGCCGCATTGGCGAGCGGCACCTCCATCGGTATCTCCGGAGCGCTGATCGCGGCCAAGACCATGGCGCTCACCGGGGCGGACCTTTTCCTTGATCCCGAGCGCCTCGCGGCCGCGAAGGCGGAATTGGCGAAAAGCCAGGGTCCAGGCTTCCGCTACGTCCCGCTGCTGGGCGATCGCAAGCCTCCGCTCGACTACACCGATGCCGTGAAGAAGGGGACACCGCAGTGACGCGCTTCGCAACACGACTGATCGTCGCGGCCGCCCTGGCCATGGCGAGCACACCGATCCTGGCCGAAAGCGCTGCGGACGATGTGCGCCAAGGCGATGGGCGCGTGTCCGGCTTCTACCGCTGGGAGGACAAGATACCCACCAGGCCGGGCGCGCTGCTTCGCCGCGAAAGCCTGCCCAGTGTGGTCGGCCTCAAGAACGCCGGCCGCCAAGAGCGCATCCTTTACACGTCCACCGACGGCGTAACGGGCGCCGGTGCCATCGCGGTTTCCGGCGCTCTGTTCGTACCCTCTGGCACTCCGCCGCCGGGGGGCTGGCCGCTCGTCAGCTGGGGCCACGGCACCGTCGGCGTCGCCGATATCTGCGCGCCGTCGTGGCAAGGGCGCTCCTACCGCGACGTGCGCTATCTCAATCGCTGGCTGGCCGAAGGTTTCGCGGTCGTCGCCACCGACTACCAGGGCCTGGGCACCGTGGGTGGTCACCCGCTTCTCAACAATCGTGCCGCCGCCTTCGGCATCCTCGATGCCGCGCGCGCGGCGCTCGCCGCCGACAAGACGATCTCGAACCGCGTGTTCATCGTCGGCCAGTCCCAAGGTGGAGCCGGGGCGTTCGCGGCAGCCGGGTTCGCACCCGACTACGCACCCGAGGTGAAGGTCCTTGGCACGGTCGCCACCGGAGTGATCTACAGTCCGCCTGGCGCCAAACGGGGCGAGGACAAGAACCTCGATGTCGTGGACGAGACGATCGCCTACTCGTTTTACTCGATCCTCTCGGCGATCCAGCACGATCCCTCGATCGATCCGGCCGCGGTCTTCACCGAAGCGGCGCTTCCGCTGGTCGACCAGGCCCGCGCCACCTGCCTGTTCCCGCTGGAAGCCGATGTCGTCGGCCTCGGCCTCACTCGCCGCAAGGCGCTTCGCCCGGAAGGTGCCGCGATCACCGGCCGCTGGTTCGGCTCGGTGGTACGCTATCCCACGTTCAAGCTGTCCGCTCCGATCTTCATCGGCGCCGGCGCGACGGACGGCAGCACGACCGCGAACACGCAAATGGCGATCGCCCGCGCCGCTTGCGCTGCCGGTTCCGTGGTCGAGGCACGGGTCTATGCCGGGCAGGACCACAGCGGCACCGTGAACCAATCGCTGACGGACTCGATCCCCTTCGTTCGGCATCTGCTGCGGGGCGAGGCGGTGGCCTCCAACTGCTCGGCATTGCCGGGGCCAGACCCAAGCTAGGACGCCGACCATGATCGCAAGTCTCTCACGAAGGGCCCTTATCGGCAGTGCCGCAGCCGGCGGCGCGCTGCTGCTGTCGGGCTGCGGCAAGCCCGGTGACGCGGCGGCAGGCGCGGCGCCGCGCCGTGGCGGCACGCTGCGGCTCGGCATCCTAGAGCCGGAGCGGACCGGCGATCTGGACGTGCACAAGCCCATCAGCCTGGGCAGCGTGATCCGTGGCTTCGCGATGTACAGCAAGCTGTGGGAATGGAGCGACGACATGCTCCCGGTGCTCGACCTGGCCGAACTGAGCGAGGTCGGCCCGGGGGCGACCAGCTGGACCATACGGCTCAAGCAGGGGCTGGAATTCCACAACGGCAAGACCATCGGCGCCGACGACGTGATCTTCTCGATCCGGCGGCTTACCGATCCGAAGCTGGCATCCCCGTTCGGCGCGCTCATTTCGCCCGTCGATCGCGACAACATCCGCAAGCTCGACGATCGCACGGTCAGGATCCCGATCAAACCGGGCCTCGGCTTCGTCGCGCTGCCGGAAACCTGGGTGAACTTCGGTGGCATCGTGCCGACCGACTACCACCCGGTCACCAATCCGGTCGGCGCGGGGCCGTTCCGCCTCAAGGATTTCACGCCCGGACAGCGGGCCAGCTTCGTGCGCTTCGAGAACTACCACAAGGAAGGCCGCCCCTATCCGGACGCGCTGGAGATCATCGAGTTCAAGGACCAGTTCGCGCGCGTCTCGGCCTTGCTGGCGGGGCAGATCGATCTCGCCAACGCGATCCTGCCGGAACAGGCGGGGCTGCTGCGCGACAAGAGCGCGGTCCGCGTGATCCGCTCCAAGACGAACACCTGGCAATCGTTCGACATGGACGTGACCCGGGGCCCCTTCGCCAACGTGGATGTGCGGCGCGCCTTCAAGCTCCTGGTCGACCGGGACGATCTGGTGAAGCGCGCGCTGCAGGGCGAAGGCCGCGTCGCCAACGATCTCTATTCCCCGCAGGATCCTACATTCGACACGTCAATCGCGCAGCGTCCGCACGATCTCGACCAGGCCCGCAGCCTGCTGGCCAAGGCCGGAGCGCAAGGGCTGACCCTAGATCTGGTGACGACGCCCACGGCTGCCAGCCCCGCGCTGGTCTTTGCCGAACAGGCGAAGCGCGCAGGCATCACCATCAACGTCCGCAAGGTCGATTTCTCTGTCTTCAACGGCAAGCAGCGGACCGACTGGGCCCTCAGCACCGGCGGTACGCTGGGCGCCCCATGGCTTGCGACGGCACTCCACATCGACGCGCCGACGGCGGTCAACAACAAGACCAGCTTCCATGACCCGCGCTTTGCCGAACTGTTTCGTCAGGCCATGGGCGAACCCGATCTCGCCAGGCGCAGCGCTCTCGTCCATCAAGCGGAGCGCATCCAGCACGACGACGGCGGCCTGCTGATCTGGGGCTTCACCAATGTTCTCGATGGCGCCTCCAAGCGAGTCGGCGGGATCAAGCCGGAACGCTCCCACTTCCCGACCTGGCGGTTCGATCGCATGTGGGTGGCGGCATGAGTGCCGATACCCGGATGGCGGGCGAGGACCGGCGCTTCCTCATCCTGTTCATGTTCATGTCCATCGTCAGCGGACTGACCGTGGGCCTCGGCAAGATCGCCGCGACACTCTATGCCATCTCGCTGCATGCGAGCCCGTTCCAGATCGGCCTGATCTCTGCCATGGAGTCCGTGGGGATGGTACTGGTGACGGTTCCCGCCGGCTTCATCATCGCTCACTACGGCGCGCGCGGCGTCTATTTCCTGTCGAGCCTGGGGCCGATGCTCATCAACCTGGCGATGCCGTTCTCCGCCAGCTGGATCGCGCTTGCAGCGGGGCGCGGGGCCATCGGACTGTGCATCCCGTTCCGCATGGTCTCAATGAACAGCAGTTTCCTGGAACGGCTCCCCCGCCTGGGTTCCGCGAAGGCCGGATGGTATCGCGCATCGTTGACCGGCGGCGTCGCGATCCTGGGCCCCAGCCTCGCCTCCTATCTCAGCGTCCATGCCAGCATGACGACGATCTTCCTGATCGTGTCGGGCTGCTTCGGCTTCATGGCGCTGTTTTCGCTCAGCTTCCTGCCCGCCGTCGACCCGCGCGGCTCTCAGCAGAAAGCGCGCTTCGTCGATGAGGTAAAGCTGATTGCCGGCGATCCGATCATTGCGGAAAGCTGCATGGTGGAATTCACCAACAGCGCGACGGGCGCGCTGTTCTCCACCTTCATCATCCTGCTCGCAGCCGGCCTGCCGGGCCTGACCGAGCAGGACGGTATCCGCGTCATGCTGGCCCAGGGTTTCGCGGTGGTCACATCGCTGTTCTTCGGCGGAGCGTTGGCCGCGCGCTTCTCCAACACCGCCGCCTATGCGCTCAGCTTGGTGACGGCCAGCGTAGCACTGGTCACCTTCGGCTTCGCCACCAGCTTCGTCGCGCTCGCCGCCGGCGCGGTCCTGCTCTCGATCGGCTCGGCCATTGTCCACCTCGCCAATATGCGGGTCATGGCGGGCATGCCCGGCGGCAAGAGCAAGATCGCGGGTCTGTACAACCTGGCCTCGATGACCGGTTCGTCCTTCGGCGCGATCGCCGGCGGAACGATCACGAAGCTGGTGCCGCTCCAGTGGGTGTTCCTGATCTGGCTGCCGTTCCTGCTGGTCGCCGGCCTGACCGTACAATGGCTGCAATTGCGCCGCCGCCGGGCGCTAACCCCGCAGAGCACCGTGCATGCCTCCACCTCCCTTCCCGCTTCCAGCCAAGGATGAAGCCATGACCGTCCGTATCTACTGGGAACTCGATCCCGCGGCCGAGCCCAGGCGCGCAGAGCCGGTGCTGCGCGCAAGATGGAGCCAGCACCTGAGCGACCCACGCGGCCTCGCCAGTAAGCGGCAGGCCTACTATGCGCAGATCGCCCGCGCGGCCGCGATGTCGGCGTTCGATGGCCTGTATATCCGCTACCGCCCGGAAAGCGACGACAGCCAGATCCTCGCCGCGACGCTCGCCCTCCACGTGCCGGATCTCACGCTGATCCCGGAATTTCCGGCCTCGGTCGGGTCGGCGGTCTATGCCGTAAAAGAGGCCGTCAGCTTCCAGCGCTCCACCCGGGGCCGACTGGGCTGGGCGATCGCTCCTGATCGGTCGATCACGGAGCGGGCCGCCGAGGGCGACTACGTGGCGGAAGACGATCTCCTCGCCCGCCTCGACGAGTTCCTGACGGTCGCGCGCGGCGTGCACGGACAAACCGGATTCACCTTCAAGGGCCGTTTCTTCGAAGTTCAGAACGGAGGCTTCGCCCCGCCACTCGACCGCGAGGCGTTTCCGCCCGTTATCCTTCAGGGCACGTCGGAGGACACCCTCGCGCTGTCGGCACGGCTGGGCGACATCCACTCGTTCGAACCGGCCGCCCCCGCCGCATTCCAGCACTTGGCCGACCAGCAGCGCCGGCGCGCAGCAGAGCATGGACGCGAGCAGGCCTTTGCCGTCCGACTGGACGTCACCTCCAGGGACACGCCCCAGGAAGCGACGCAAGCCGGCGCCAAGGGCCTTGCCGGAAGCCATGAGCAAGTCGCCGATACGCTGGCCGACTACGTCGCTGCGGGTGCCGCGCACCTCATCCTGTCGGGCTCCCCCTCGCTCGAGGAAGCCTATCGTATCGGCGCGCACGTCCTTCCGCGCCTCCGCGCCCGCCTCGGCGGCGACCGCGCCGCAGCCTGACCGGAGGTATTGACATGGCCATCGACTTCTTCTGGCGCCTGCCGACCCATGGTTGCCACCGCAGCATCCGCCGCAGCACCAACGATCGGGGAGACTGGTCGCCGCTCACCCCCGGCAACGTCGCGCCGGGGCTGAACAGCCACGGAGAGGACGATGGGTTCCGCTATATCGACCACCTGGCCGAGATCGCCCGCGCCGCCGAGATCTCCGGATTTCAGGGGGGCTTGATCCCGTCGTTCCCGATGACCGACGACCCCTGGGTCATCTCGCCTCTGCTCGCTCGGGCAACCGAGACGTTTCGGTTCATGATTGCGTTCCAGCCCGGCTTCAAGAACCCGGTCCATGCCGCACGCCAGATCGCCAGCCTGCAACGCGCCACGCAAGGGCGGCTGCTGTTCAACATCATCACCGGTGGCGGCGGCCCCGGACAGCTCTGGTGGGGAGACAGCTTCGCCCACGACGACCGCTATGGGCGCACCCGCGAATACCTCGACATCTGGAAGGGCCTCTGGGCAAACGAGACCTTCAGCTACCAGGGCCGCTTCTATCAGGTCGAGAACGCAGGCCTTTCGGACTTGCTACGGGCCGAGGACTACCCCGAAATCTGGTTCTCGGGATCATCGGACGCGGCGTTGCAGACGGCGTCGCTGCACGCGGATTACTACCTCAGCTGGATGGAGCCCTTCGACCAGCTGACCGAAAAGTTCGCGCGCGTAAAAGCGCACACGGCCGCGCTCGGACGCGAACAGAAGTGCGCGGTCCGGGTCGATATCGTCGCCCGCCCGACGGAGGAAGAAGCATGGCAGGATCTCCGCCTTGGCTTCGCGAACGCCGCCGATGCCAAGAACGCGCAGGCAAGCCGGGCTACCTCCGACTCCGTAGGCGTCCAGCGACAGGCGGCGGTGCACCAGGGTGCGGCAGAGAAGTTCGAGGATCTTATCGTCGGTCCCAATCTTTGGAGCGGTTTCAACTTGCTCCGCGGTGGTCCGGCCATTGGGATCGTCGGAAATTACGAGCAATGCGCAAGCCAACTCGACCGGTTGATCGCTTCCGGCGCGGACGGCTTCATTCTGGCGGGGACGCCTCACCTGGAAGAGGCCTACCGGATCGGCGAGGAGGTTCTGCCGCTGCTCGGGCATGAGATCGACAGGACGACAGGGCACGCGAGCGAAAGCTCAGCAGCAGTTAGCGCTGCCGCTGGCTAGCATCATGGTAGTGTCGATCCTCCGAAGCTGAACGATCCGATTTCGAGGTGACGGCGACCCACACCCTGTCGGCGGAGACTCCTGCCGCAAACCACTGGTGACGTGCCGAATGCTTAAAGCCCCTCGCCGCCAACCCAGTGAGCGTTGCCCAGGTAGCGAGCGAGGTCCCAGACCTGGCGGCGGATGTCCGGCACTGCGACGATCTCCCAGGCCTCGCCCTTCGTCAAAGGGCCGACCGCGAATAGGCAATCCTGCGCCTCGCCACCGGTGTTGCGCACCCGGCCAGTGCGATTGACATCCAGGCCCAGCTCGTGCGAATCGCCGCGCACCCTGCCCTGCGCCAACAGGTCGCGGATAAGCGGATGATCCGCCCCGCTCAGAGATCCTTCGGGCCCGGTGCAATTGATGACGCGGTCGGCCAGGGTGCTTTCCACGACTTCCTTGCTGCGCGGACGTCATTGCAGACGGACGCGTCCATCCTCCGCCACCGCCGTAACCAGCTTGCCGGCGCGAAACGACAACCGACCCGCGCCTTCGAGGGCCTGCAATTGCGCCGCGACGTCGGGTGCCAGGCGGTAGTAAGGCCGCGCGTGGCGCAGGAAGCGACGCTGCGCCACGGTATCGTGACGGCGCCAGATGTGTTGGGTGTGCGGCCGCAGCTCGTCCACCGCTGCACGCCACCCGATCTCGTCCGCACGGCGGCGGACTGAACGCAGCAGCCATGATCCCCTGGTGTCCGGCTGGGTTACCGGCGTGACGGACGGCCCGACCTCAGCATGCGCGCGCGGCTTGAGGCCGCGGCGCGAACGAGCGGTGATGCGCCCCTTGAACCGCGAGCGGGTGAGCGAGATGATCATGTCCGCTGCGGTCAGGCCGGTGCCCAGCAGCAGCAGCAGCACGTGCTCGAGATCCTCAAGCCCGTCGAGCACGCCGGGCGCCCACGGATCGGCGAAGTGGAGTGGCGGCGCGATACCGGCGAGTGGCGGCAGCGGCGAAGGCGGAAAGTTGCCCAGCGCCAGGATCAATGCGCGGCATTCCACGGGCCGCTTGCCGTCGAGTGCCAGCGTAATCCGATCAGGTTCGAATGCAGCGGATACCGCCTCCCCCTGCACGATCTGCGCTCGCCCGGGTGCGGCGGCAAGCGCATCGACCAACAACTCTCGCAGGTAGTGCCCGTAGGCCAGCCGGGGTACGAAGCGGTTGGCTTGCTCGGAGTCCGAGAAGCCCATCCAGCGCAGGAAGTTACCGAGATCGTCGGGAAAAGCGCTCATGTTTGAAGCGCGCACGTTCAGCAGGTGCTCGGGCCTGCGCGTGCCGAAGGCGAGTCCCTTGGCGAGCTGGCGCTCGTCACGCTCAACCATCACTACTTCCACGCCCAAGCGGATGAGGTTTACCGCCAGGAGCGGGCCGCTGAAACCCGCGCCGACGACGGCAACCGGCAACCGCGGGGTTTCGTGTGCCGACATCTCGGATCCCTGTGTGCGCGTCATCGGGCTGAACTCTCGGGAGGCAGCACAACGCTGCGCCGCCTCCCCTATAAGGACGGTCAGGCGGGCCGGATCACCAGGCCAGGTTCACGCGGGCGTAGAGGAAGCGCCCGTTAAAACCGAATGGCGAGTAGCACGGAATGCCGTCCCGCCGATGTTGTAGTTGATGACGTTGGTGTCGGGCACGCGGTCGGGATAGACGACTAACAGGTTGTTGACGCCCACCGCGATGTTGGACTTGCCGAACAGCGGCGCGCGCAACTCGGCATCGACGATGACGTGCTTGCCCGTCTCGATATAATCGACCAGGCTGGAGGCCGGCTGGGTGACGCTGCCGTAGTACGTCGCCCGCAGCAGCACGCCGAAGCCCGACTCGCTCCAGTCCACCTGGCCTGTCAGCTTCTCGCCCGGCGTGCCGTCCTCGATGCTGACGATGCGCTGCTGGCCGAACAGCGCGGGCACGGTAATCGTACCGGTACCGGTGGGCACGCGAGTCAGCTTCACGTCGTTGAGGTTACCCGCTACGGTGAAGTCGAAGTTGCCGACCGTATCCGTGGCCAGGCGATAGTGCGCGACAAGGTCGATGCCCTTGGTGGTCGAGCGGATGCCGTTCACGAAGAAGCGTGCCGCCGTGACATTGAAGGGCTGCAGCAGCGCAGTTATAGCAGCGCTGGAATTCACGCCGGTACCGATGTTGTCGGACAGCGCGAGCTGGTTGCGCAACTTGATGCGATACGCGTCGACCGCGAGATCGAAACTGCCCGAGCGGAAGACGATCCCGCCCGAAAGGTTGAACGACTTCTCGGCGTCGAGCGGCTTGCCGCCCAGTGCCGCCCCAACCGGGTTGGTCGAGGGGAACGTTCCGGTGTCCACCACCGCCGCGACGCCGCCGATGTTGGCGACCTGCGGCTGCGTCAGCGTATAGAACTGCTGCTGCAAGGACGGAGCGCGAAGCTGTCGGCCAAGTCATAGCGGGCGGAGAACTTGCCGGTGCCGGTCTCGCCGAAGTCCGAGTAGCTCTCGCCCCGCGCCGCCAGGCCCAGCAGCAGCTTGCCGAACTGCGCTTCCAGGTCGATGTAGCCGCTGACGTTGTCACGATGGCGGCTCACGGCGTTGGCGGGCGAGAAGCCCTGGAACCCTTGCGCGCCGCTGCCCAGCGCGGTGTTGCCGCCCAGCGGACCGCGCGCGAAGCTTTCGGGCTGGCCCTCGCGGATCTCGAAGCCTTCGTTGCGGTACTCGACGCCCCAGGCGACGTTGAGCGAGTTGCCGCCGTCGAACTCGAACTACTTGCTGACGTCGAGGCCGCCGATGATCTGGTCGTAGATCAGCTTGCCGTCGTAGAAGTCGGTCGGCGAGGCAGATCCGTAGGTCGAGTTGATCGAGTTGCGGGTGTGCAGCGTCAGCTCGTTGCGGCCGTAGGAGACGCTGAGGTCGACAGCCCAGGTGCTCAGCTCGCCCCGGATGCCGAGCGCGGAGTTGATGTCGTCTGACTTCACGTTGATCAGCGGCAGGAAGCCGATCGGGTATACTGCCGCCACGTTGTGGCATTGGTCGTCAGCCGCGGGAAAGCGGCGCCGGTGCTGTCGCGGTTCACCGACTTCTTCGCCTACATGCCGACCCACCAATACATCTTCGCACCGACCGGCGAGTTTTGGCCCGGCGCCAGCGTCAACTCTCGCATTCCGCCTGTGCCGCTATTCGACAATGACAACCGCCCGGTGCTGAACAAGAAGGATGAACCTGTGGAACTGCAGGCCAATCAATGGATCGACCAGAACCGGCCCGTCGAACAGATGACCTGGGCACCGGGCTTCCCGCAGGTGGTGCGGGACCGGCTTATTGCTGATGGCGGATAGATCAAGCGTCACGGGTGCAGCGTGTTCAATCTCTACCGCCCCCTGTTGCGTGCTCAGGTGACGCGACCAAGGGCGCCGCCTCGCTCACCGTTCTGAACGTGATCAGCTTGCCGCTTTCGAAGCTCAAAGCTGCCGTCAGGGCTCTCGATGACGACAACGCGGCGCATGGCGGCATAGTAGCGAGGCGAGAACAATTCGGGAACGGGTCAGCGCGCGGGGGTAAGTTACCGCGCGCGATCTGGATATCTGCCTCGGTAAGGCAGCGCTGGAGAAGCAACCGATTGTTCGAGGCGCACAATCATTGCCGATCGGCGGGCACGGGATCAATCACCTTCAATCCTCTCAAACGATCCTCCGCTTGCAATGCGGCTCATCCCGGCGACTAGCCGGCTACGAGCTCGGTTGATGGTGGCTCTCCGAGATGAAGCTCTCGCGGTTGGCGAACGACGTACCCGGGCCCCAGAGGCCGAGCCGCACCGCGTAGGCCAGGTTGTTGACGTCGGAAGCACCGGTGGCCGAGGCATAGAGCACGCGGGCGTCGGGAAGATGGTTCTGCAACAGGACGCCGGCGATCCCCTGCTGGGACCCGGCGGTCTTGCCAAGGGCGCCCTCCCCTCCGGCGACCCCACCCATCTCGTGGCTTTCGTCGAATGCGATCACGCCATCGTAGTCCTCGCCGGCCCATTCGAGAATCTGGCGCAGGCGCGTCGCGTCCTGGCGCTGGCTGCGCAGCGTCGGGTACGTGACGAACAGGATGCCCTGGGTGAGCGTGATCGGCTCGTCGATTTTCCAGGTCGAGAGCGGTTGGACGTCGGCCGACATGCCGCCAAGCGCTTCCCAGTCCCTCCGGGCGTCCTCCAGCAGAGCCTCGTTCTTCGACACCCAGATGTTGCGCTTGCGCCCGTTGACCCAGCTGTCGAGGATGCAGCCGGCCACTTGGCGGCCCTTGCCGGCGCCAGTGCCGTCGCCGAGGAAGTAGCCCTTGCGGTACTGGCGGCCCTCCTCGTTCAGGAGGAGCCCCACACCGTCTTTGTCGGGCACGAAACGCCCGTGAAGGTACTGAGCCCAGGCATTGCCGGCGTAGACGATGGTTTCGAGCTGAGCCTCCGACAGGCGGCGCTCGTTGACGATGCGCTCGTGCAGTTTGGGCTCGTACTGCGGCACCGGTGCTGGGATCGAGCCCATCGCGACCGACTCAACGAGGTCGTTAGGATGCATGCCGGCATCGTGGAGGTCGATGCGGCTTGGCCGGTAGGGCAGATAGACGCCGGCCTGTTCGCCGAGTGGGCGCGGCACCTCAAGCGCGGTGAAGCGCACGGGAAGGACGTCGTTGCGCTTGGGCGCGATCATCGCGGCAGGCGCGGCCTTGCGTGTCGAGCGCATCGCCTTGAACAAGCTGGGCTTGGAGGAGCCCGCTACGGGCGGCTTGCGCACCTCGCTGACAGACGAGCGGGGCACGAGCGTGACGACGTCGAGCAGCTGCGCCACGCTGTCGCGAGCTATCACGGTCGGCCGTGCGTGCCCGGGCTTCTTGTCGATCACGTAGATGCGCACAGCGACACTCGTGCCCTGCTTGTGGTAGCATTTATCGAGCCGGTAGGATCCGACGACGCTGCAGCCGGTGAGTGTGGCATCGTAGGTCTTGCCCATGGCCGCGTTGGTCGTGAACCAGTCGGGCATGATCGCAACCACGCGGCCGCCATGAGCCAGGCGAGAGAGCGCCGATCGCAAGTGGCGCACGGCCGCGAGCTGGTCGCCCCCCCCTGCCCTCGGACCGCGAGAAAGGTGGGTTCATCAGGATAAGCGAGGGAGTATAGCCGGGCTCAAGCGTCGCGCTGAGCATGGCGGCGTCGTGACCGCTGATGGTAGCGGCAGGGAAGAGCACCTGCAGGGCCTCGCGGCGCTTGGGATCGAGCTCGTTGAGGCACAGCGACTTGACGCCCGGAAGTAGCGCGACAAGGCTGCCGTGTCCGGCGCTCGGTTCAAGCACGACGTCGGTCGGCTTTGCCTGGCCGAGCAGCACGACGAGCCCGGCGAGATCGAGCGGCGTCGAGAACTGCTGGTAGCGGATCTGGTCTTCGCTGCGCACGGTCTGCGTCGGCAAGGCGTTCACAATTGCCGAAAGGGGGGCGATCGCTGCGGTATCGGCAGGCCGTGGCAGCGTGATCGCGTGCCGGATCAACCCCTGCTCGAGCAATTCGAAGCTGTCGCGCTGGGTCCAGCGACCCTCGGCGTTTGCACCTCCGAACAGGGCCGAAGCCTCGGCGTTCAGGACTTTGCGGTTTATGGTGCCGGCGGCGATATGATGCGCGACATTGTAGATCGCAGCAGTGCGGCGATCGTCCTTATGCGTGAAGAGGTCCGTCACTTGTGAGCTCCTGATGCTGACCATTGCAGCACCAGGCCTCCCCCTCCTCTTTATCGCTTCAGGTTCGCCTCGGCCCAATCCTCGAAGGGTCGCGGAGTCTTGCGTGATAGCTTCAACCCGTCGCGCCGATAGGCGGCCCAGGCCTTGCGGGCCCCTGCCCTGCCCGCGGCGTTGTCGTCCTCGGCGATGATGAGCTCGGTGAGATCGTCCGGTATCGCCAGCAGTGAAAGGCGTTCGTTGCCGAGCGAGGCCCAACACACGATGTCATGCATGGCGGTGAACGCAGCGGCATCTTCCATGCCCTCAGCGATTGCCAGCGTCTTGCCTCCATTCAGGCGCGGCCTCCAGGCCCCCTGCCCTGGCCTGCCGAGCATCACCTTCTCGGTGCGATAGCCCGTCTCGGGATCGAGGAAGATCCGCTGGATCGCGGTCAGCTGCATTCGTTCTCGCACGGCGACCAGCAGCGCCGGCTTGAACTCGGTATGCGGCTTGGGCTTGTGCGGGCAATGCGGATGAAACCGCAGATCCTCCAAATCGATTGGAAGCTTGCGCAATCGCAGGTAACGCTCCGCCAGGGTTCCGGCGATCTCGATCCCCTGCTCCCAAATCCTCGTCGCATTACCGGTGCCGATCGACTGGCGGAACTCCGGCATTGGTGCACCGAGCGCTGGTTTAATCCGCCGCAGTTCCCGTAGGATGTCGTCAGGCTAGCAACCGGCGAAGCAGTGGACGATGATCCCGCGATCACCTTGTCGGAGCGAGAGGCTAGGGTCCCCATCTGCGTGAGCCGGACACAGGCACATCGCGTAGCTGCCGTGCCAATTGCCGCGCAGAGCCGCGACGATATCAACGAGTTCCTGGGATGGTCTGTTGGCGTTGAGTGTCATGGTCGTTCCTTTCCGACCAATTTGATCCCCCTCCTCCTTCCTTAGGTACAAGGACTCTGAGTTCCACAGCCGTGCGGAACCTTTCGACTGGGTACTTGCGCCTCCGAATACGATGCCGGTGTCTCCATGTGTTGCAGACTGTGCTGCGGAATGCACAGTGCAATGTGACGCGCACCACATGGCGCTGGTAGATTCTGGGTATAGCAGCAACGCAGCATTGTGGCCGTTCGACAGGTGGTGAACCCAATAGAAAAGCGCGGTGACACACAGAGCAAGCGCACATCCATGTTGTGCGTTTGTAGACTTTGCTCTATCAACCCGAGAGCGATAGCCGAACCAGGCTCCGAACAAAGTTCGGAGTTTGAAATGAAGACACTGAAGACACTCGTCGCTGCCGGGCTAGCAATAGCTTACCCGAACATGGCAACTGCCCGTAAGGCAGAAATCCAAAGCTTCACCGACGCCCCCAGCGCGTTCCAAATCTTTGAACCAGGTTTTGATCCGGTCGAACACCGGGGACCAGAGCCGGTCGACGCTACGTACGAGGCTTTGGATCTTAGCCATGAGTTCGCTATCCTTGCAGCCAACTCTACCACAGTTGCTCGAGCTGGTGGACATCAAGGCCTCAGCATCCCAGCCAGGATGAGACTAGGGGCCAGAACCTTGATGCCGAGCGTCAACCTGCCGCTGTACACATCCATTTCATTGGAGAATTGCGGAACGGTTCCATACCTGCCGCATCCAACGCTGAATGCCTCCCAGGAACTGCGCCGCCAGCGATATTTTCCTCAAATGGCAGCAGCCGCATGCGGAGCAGGGGTCCCAGTGGACCTTTTCGATGCGCTCATCATACAGGAGAGCCGTTACAATCCCCTAGCTCTCAGCGCGAAAGGTGCTTCTGGCCTGACGCAGCTCATGCCCGCTACAGCGCATTCGGTCGGCGTCTTTGACCGCTGGAGCATTACACAAAATCTCTTGGGCGGCGCTCGATACCTTCGCAAGCAGTTGGACAGGTTCGGCAACTGGGCACTCGCGCTCGGCGCATACAACGCCGGACCGGGTAACGTCACGAGGTACGGCGGCTTGCCCCCTTTTCAGGAAACGCGCGGGTATGTCCGTAATATTCTCTCGAGCGTCAAGTCCCACCAGTTGAGTCGTCGCAGCGTTGGGGGGCCTGTTCTCGGGTCGCGGAGGGAGGTCGTCTTAGCCTCCTTCAACCCGTAGGTTCTATGTTCCAGAATATTGCAAACCCTAAGTGGTTTGCGAAAACCAAAGCAACCACTGCGATTACCGGTGCGCCAGGAAGGTAATTGCACTGCCAAACGTTGGGGGGCCAGAGCAATATCAATGCCCGTGGCAAAAGCAGGGCGCCAAGCTTTAGCTGCTGCGCAGATCAACGCCTTGGATTCCGCTGCGATCGATAGTGCTGTCGAGGCGATGACAGCATCATGGCTCATCGCCGATGTTCCAACGCTATTGTTGCGTAGACCTAAAGCTCGTCAGCAGAGCTGTGTTCACACTAGAAACTACGCTCCTTGTCACCGTTGACTTGAGCTATCGAGCCAACGTTGCCGTTGAAGACAGGGTATCCTCGGCGATGAGCAGCTGCGCGACCGCATACGGGATGACGAACTGGTTGAGCCGGCGTGCCCCGAGCGACGCCCAACAAGAAATGGTGTTCATTCGCGTGAACGCATCGGCAGTCTCGAAGCCCTCGGCGACCGCGGGGGTCCAGCCCCCTTCCCGTCCCTGCCCCGCCAAGCTCCAGTTCCCGGCATCCCAAGCATCGTCTTGCGGCATAACGGTGGTAGTAGGGTCGGGGAAAATGCGCCGGAACGCCACGAGCCTGCGGATTCGCGAACTACGATGAGCAGCGTCGGCAGAAAAACGGTCCGAAGCTTCAGTACATACGGACAGCGCGGATGGAAACGGATATCGAGCGGTACCAGGCAGCAGATTGCGCCTGGCCAGATAGCGTTAGGCGTGCATGCCACTTACATGGATTTCCTGCGCCCGGATATAATCGCTACTACTCGGCCCTCTTTCCCGCTCTTCCCTTGGCGTGGTCATCGAAGCCGGACTCCTCCGGCGCCTTGCAAAACGTGAACGGCTCGGAGATCATCGGTCAGTCGTCACGTCGATGGGTTCGGCGCTCGGCATAGGAGACGACGAACGTCTCCCAGACACGCAGCCACTCGGCATCGGTGCGCAAGCGATTGAAATCGGGGCATCCCTTGCGAAATGCAGCCGCCATGTCATCGACCGACCAGGGGTGACCCTTTGTCAGCGCGATCTGGCGGAATACGGTCTCCCGCGTGCCGTAGTAAAGTGAGCCTGCGGGAAAGGCGAGCAATGGTGTGTCGTTCTTTGCCGATGCTGGCTTTATTTCCTGGCGCTGCTGGACCGATGATCTCGGTGCCGTTTTTTTGACGTCGCCCCCGACGAGTCGAAGATGCGGGCCGACGAGCTTGCGCTCGAGCGGCGCGGGGGACGGATGCAGGACGACCTTCCGGCCGGAGAGATCGACATTGGCGTTAGGGTAGACTGCCGAGACGATCTGCATAGTCTCGCGCACGGTTTGGCGGAAGCGCTTGCTATCGGCCTCGTTGCCAAGATGCTTGGCCAGCTGGTCCCAAGAGATGACCTGGCCCTTGCACGACCCAATCCGAGGGAGTCTGTAAGCCAGATAGGTATATAGATCCAACGCTGTCGGAGTGCCCTTCAGTTCGCGGATTGCGATCTCGTTGAGGGGCACAGCATGATCGATCAGATGCGAGTAGAACGCCTCCGACATGCGGATTTCTCGTGCAAATGAGCCGTTTTTGTCGAGCGAGCCTGCATATTCGTTCGAGATTTTGACGTCCCGGACAGCGAAGGCGTTGTCCTCAGCGTTGGTTCCATCCCAGCGGATCTGCCACTCGCAGGCGAGCAGCCGATCAACCTGCTCGCGCATGAGATTAGCGGTGCCACGTGGACCGTAGGAGACGGTCTGGTATCCCAGGCGGCGCATCCATTCAGTGAAATTGCGGCCGAGATAAACGTCGCGTGATCGCTTCATCACGGCTTGAGAGAGCAGGTAGATCAAGGCGACGCGGGGATAGGCGCCATATGGCACGCCGAGGCTTCGCATGACGGACTTGCCGTCAATATTCTGGAGCACCGGCCTTGGATTGATGGCCAATGCATATTTGCCGTCCTCGCGAACGATCGGCTGCGTATCGTCCTTGGGTCGCTTCGTCGGCAGCGACATGGCACAGAGCGCGGAATGGAGGAAGGCAGGTACCGGCTCTTCGTCCTGAACACGCAGAAACGCATCCATTGTGAGTTGGGTGCCGGCAGCGGTGGCAAGCTTGCGAACACCCTCCTCCCCGCCGCTTAGCATGGCTAGTGCGTATTGGTGCCCAAGCGGCCTATGCTGATCACCATTCATGGTCTGCCCTTCCCCCCGAATCGGCCCAGGGGCTGTGATAGGCCTGTCTCAACAGGTTTGGAGATCGAAATCAAGCCTGTTGGCAGTTTGGACAAGGCATTTGCCGTAAGAGTTGCAAATCGACCGATGATGTCGGTGCCGTTTTAGCGTACCCTGTCCCTTCCCCCTTCAAAATCCAAAAAACGAAGCGATTTGCGGATCGGTTTTTATAGGGTGATTCTAGTTTTAGGTATGGGCTCTGAGATCATCGGTGAGCCCGCACCGAGATCATCGGTTGTTCGCACCGAGATCATCGGAAAGTACCGACTTCATCGGTGCCTATCTGCAGGCAGGATTTGAAGGCAGGATTTGACTGACGCGGAACGGCGCCGAGATCATCGGTCCAGAGCATTGCCGCGTCGCCCCTGATCGCCGTCAGACGCGAACGGCTCGGAGATCATCGGTCATCTTGCAAGTTTGGTGGCCATTTTCTTGCTCGAAACTGCCAACGTGGGTAGTGTACTTCATCAAACCCACAGAAGCGGATCTCGATGGCTACCGATTCCCCCCTTGCACACCCGGACGACCTCATCGAAGGCGGCCTCGACGTTCTCCATCGAAAAGCGCTCACGATCCTAAAGCGCATCCGCGATAGTGCCGTGGATCCAGAAACTGGACGTAAACAGGGACCGACCTTCCCGATCTCGAAAGCTGCTGCTCTCGCCGGTCGGACGGCCTCGGCGGTTCGCGAAGCCGAGAGAGATGGCCGTCTTCCACCTCGCGAGCGGACTGGATCGGGTCACCGGCTTCAATATACGCTAGAAGAGATCGATCACATGCGGGAGGTGTTCGGGACGCGGCCCTGGCGCGAGCCGACTGATACACCGGCGATCATATCCGTGTGCAACTTCAAGGGCGGCGTCGGGAAATCGACGATTGCCCTGCACCTTGCCCAGCACTTTGCGATCAACGGCTACCGCGTGCTGTTCATCGACTGCGACAGTCAGGCCTCGTCTACGATGATGTTCGGCTATCGTCCGGACGTCGATTTGGATGAGGAAGACACGCTGTACGGCCACTTCCACAATCCCGAATTGCTCGGGGTCCGCAAGATCATCCGCAAGACGCACTTCCATAACCTAGACCTGATCCCTTCGAACCTGCGCCTCTACAATCTGGAATATGAAATCGCCGGCTATATGGCGAAGAACCAGAACATGGAGATCATCGACCTGATCGCAGAGGCCATCGACACGGTAGTCGACGACTACGACGTAGTGATCATGGACCCTCCGCCCGCGCTCGGTATGGTGTCGATGGCTGTTCTTCAGGCAGCCAACTCCATGGTCATCCCGGTTCCTCCAAGCCTGGTTGATTTCGCTTCGACCGTCTCGTTCATCGACATGACGCGAACGACAATGAAGCAGCTTGAGAAGCTCGCAGGACGCGGACGTCCGGCCTACAACTTCATCAGGCTGGTCGGCAGTCGGGTGGACGAAAGCAAGTCAATGCATCGCGAGGTGCTGTCGATGATGCGCCAGGTCTTCGGTGGTTCGATGACCCAATCGGTCATGGTGACCAGCGCCGAGATCGACAACGCCAGCTCGCGTATGAAGACCGTTTTCGAGCTCGACAGACCGGTCACCTCCCACGAAGTTTACAACCGCTGTATGCGGCACTTGAATGATGTGTGCCGGGATATCGAAAAGGACGTTCTTTGTACCTGGGCGAGTAGGGCAGGGGTGCGGGTGTGAGTGCAAGTTGCCACGCAGCAAAAGCCAGTTGTGCTGGTGTCTTGAGGCAGGTGAGATCTCGCTAAGTCGGGCCATAAGGCCGCCGCTTTTGCCACGTGGCAACCCCTCTAAAAATATCTTTAAAACAAAGAGTTGAGATCAATCATAATGAGCCTCTGCCTTAGAGTCGTCCACCCATCTGAGTTGATCGTCGAGGGAAAGTTGCCACGTGGCAACTCGACCATCCGTAGCTGGTCAAAGGCAGCAATAGAGGAAGAAGGAGCAAGCCGATGAGCAAGGGCAACAAGGGCTTTGGCTCGATGTTCACGGAGGGTCTCGATAACGAGGAGAACCTCGACAAGTCGACGGCCGCTGAGGGCATTATGGCAAGCCGCAGTCAGACGCTCGCTCGCATTGCCACAGGCAAGTCTGTCGCTGATCGCACCGAGTGGGTGGACCCTGCTAAGTGCCGTCCTTGGCGTATGCACAATCGCGATCTCGACCATTTGACGGAAGAGAGCTGCCGCGATCTTATCGACTCGTTCCTTTCTGCCAAGAAGCAGCGGATCCCGGCCATCGTCCGACGGCTCAAGGACGATCCCGAATTCGACTACGAGATTGTCGCCGGAGTGCGGCGATGGTGGACGGTGAAGTGGCTCCGTGCCCACCACCATCCGGAGTTCGACTATCTGGTGACGATCCAGAATGTAACGGATGAGGAGGCATTCCGAGTTTCGGACGTCGAAAATCGGTCTCGCAAAGACATCTCGGACTGGGAGCGTGCCAAAGAATATACGGTAGCGCTCGCCGAGTTCTACGAGGGCTCTCAGTCGCAGATGGCTGAGCATCTAAACCTGTCCAAGTCATGGCTCAGCCGATTGCTGGACGTGGCGCGTCTGCCTGATGACGTGGTTTCGGCCTTTGCCGACACGCACGACATCACCGTGCGGGTCGCACGAGATATCAAGCCGCTCACCGGCGACGCGAAAGCGTTGGCAAAGATGCGCGAGGAGGCGGCGAGGATCGCAGATGAACGGGCAGAGGTCGGTACGAAGTTGAGCGGTCCTGAAGTCGCAAAGCGGCTTGTCAAAGCGACCGTCGCGCCCAGCATTAAGGGCGCTGGCGAGAAAGAGATTACCGGCAAGGGCGGCAAGGTGATCTTGCGATACACGAAGGCGAGGGGAGGGGGGCTGACGATTAAGGTGCCGCCAAAAACCGATGCCTCGCCCGCTGAACTGCTGAAGGCCATCGCGGGTCTTTTGCCGTGAGGGAGTGGCTGACAAGCGCCACCCGGCCGCCGTTGAAATCATCGGGCGCCTGTACTCGTCGGCAACGGCTTCTGTGACGGCGCGGCGAGAACGACTGCCGAAGTGAGCATGGATGAAGTTGACCACTCGGCCAATCTTCAGGCGGGCCGGAACGATGACGGCATCCATTAAAATGCGAAGGTACAGGGACGTACTGATTCAGAGCGACGATACGAAGCGACCTCATTCCGAGCATTCCGCATCGCTGAACGCAGGAACGTCGTTCTCGAGGATCTGTGCGCGCACCATGGCGGCAGCATCATCGACCACCTGCTGGGCCTGAAGTGCGCGCTAGCAGCTGGTCGATATCGGCCATGGCGGCGTCAAATTCCGCCAAGGTCGCACGAG
>Ga0207681_10000211_pt1 | contig 46203 bp, 44 predicted proteins | sample KBSS53metaG_FD_184324 | JGI IMG/M metagenome (GOLD analysis project Ga0207681, IMG submission 184324) | Switchgrass rhizosphere microbial communities from Kellogg Biological Station, Michigan, USA - KBS S5-3 metaG (SPAdes) (version 2) | ecosystem: Host-associated > Plants > Roots > Rhizosphere... | reverse complement strand
TCTCGGCAATCTGCTGGTTGTTGGCCCGGCCGTTGGCGCGCAGTTCACGAATGATCGCCAGATCCGTCGCGTCGAAGGTGAAAGTCTGGCTCATTGGCGCGGCGCCGGGCTGGCGTCGTGCCGCCCGGCGCTCATCGGTCAGGTTTCTCACGCGGCGGCGATATGCAGGTGACGCTCGAAGAACCTGGCCATCATATCGATCGCCTCGCGCGATTCGGGCATGGTGACGCTGAACCAGAAGCCGTGCGGCATGGCTTCGAACACATGAAGGTCCGCGTCCCGGCCCGCCCTGCGCAGGGCGCGGTGGAACATCGCGGCCGAGCTGAGCACGGCATCACGGGTGCCGGTCACCATCAGCGTGGGCGGAAAATCGGACAGGTCGCCCTTGATCGGCGCAAGCAGGGGATCTTTGCTATCCGCATCGCCAACGAACACGCCGCGTTCGCAGGTGGGATCGTCCAGCGTGGCGCCCAGATGACCGTAAAAGCCGGAGAGGGTGAGATAGTTGAAGGTGTCGCCAAGCTGGGTCACATCGCCGCCGGCGGTGAAGATGCCGCAGGCCGCGGGAAGGGGGAGGCCCTCCTGTTTGAACCGCATTATGGCCATGGCGGTCAGGAACCCACCGGCCGAGGTGCCGAAGAGAATGATGTCGCCGGGCGAACGGGTCCGCAGTGCGTCCCGGTAGACGGCGACGATGTCGTCCACCGCAGCGGGGAAGGGGTGTTCGGGCGCCAGCCGATAGTCCACCGCGATGACCTCGCAGCCGGTTTCCGCCGCGATCGGGATTGCCTCGACCAGCGAGCCCGAACCCATGACGAAGCCGCCGCCGTGGAGGTTGATCAAGAGCTTGCCGGCATGGCGAACGCCGCCTGTGGGCGTGATCCGATGGCAGCGCACGCCCTCGATCGCCGTCTCCTCGATGTCGCAGGGGAAGACTTCCAGCGCCTGCTGGTTGAGCCACTCGAACATCGGCGCGAGCGGTTCGCGCAGGTGCCACATCGGCACGCGCGGGGCGTCTTCCGGCATCTGGGCTTCGGGATCGAAGCGAAGGTAGGCCTTGGCCTCCTCGCTGATCGTGTCGGGCACGTCCAGCTTGATCCTGCCAAGATCAACCACGCCATTTTCGACCTTGTAGCTGCGCATCTCAATTGTCCTTTTCAGGGGTGTTCCGGTTGATCTGGGTTCAGGCCGCCTCGGCCACGGCGCGGACTGCCTGCCGCGCGCCGCGCATGGCGCCTTCGATATAGCCGACACCGGTGGCATCGCCGATGGCATGGACGGTAAAGCCGGCATCGCGCAATTCGTCATGCAATGTCAGGTCGCCCTCTGCGCCCTTGGCCACGATCACGTTGGTCGCGGGCACCGTTTGGCGCACGCCCGATGCATCGGTGAAGCTGACCGTATCCGAGCCGATCTCGATGGCGCTGGCGCCGCCATGCAGGCCAACGCCGTGCTCGCCAAGTTCAGCCAGGAGCCGCATCCGCCGTACCAGCGTCAGCCCCTTGCCCAGCCGCGGGGCCTCCTCGACCACGTTGACCTTGCGCCCCCGCTCGCTGAGGAACTCGGCCAGTTCGAGCCCGACCAGTTCGCCGCCGATGATGGTGATCGCATCGCCGAGCGGCATCCACGCGTGGGTCGCCTTGCGCACCAGCGAGAGATTGGCCGTAGCGCCGGTGGCCGCGCCGACCTTGGTGGCCAGCCGGGTGAACAGGCCGGTCTTGCGTTTTAGTTCGGCGGAGCTTTCCCCCAGCATCATCCGGCGCATGTCGTCGCCCGAATAGACGTGGTCCTGCTCCCCGCCGGGGATTGGCGGCATGCCGCGCAGGGCCCCGGTCGCCACGATGACGGTATGGATGCCCAGCGAACGCAGGAGCGCAGGGGTGGCGGCCGTGGACAGCCGCACATCGACCCCCGCTTCCTTGACCTCGCGGCGCAGCCATTCGAGCAGGCGTTCGTTGGGTTCGTAGGCCAGGCTGGCGAAGCGCAGGGTGCCGCCAAGACGGTCTGACTTTTCCAGCAGGGTGACATGGTGGCCAAGCGCTGCCAGGCGGCGCGCCGATTCCATTCCGGCCGGGCCGCCGCCGATCACCGCGACGTGCCGGGGGTGGGCTCCCGCGGGGATGGGTTCGCCCTCGAATTCCAGGCCGAGCCCGGAGTTCACCGCGCAGCGGGCCGGCTCACCCATGTAGATCGCGGAAACGCAGGTGTAGCAGTAGATGCAGGGCCGCACCTTTTCCGTGTCGCCTTCAGTCAGCTTGCGGGGAAGGTGCGGATCGGCCAGCAGCTTGCGGCCCATGGCGATGAAGTCCGCCTCGCCCTTGCCGATGGCATTCTCCGCACTGTCCACCTCGATGCGGCCCGACCCGATCACGGGGATATTCACCGCGCGGCGGATTTCCTCGGTCGCGGGCAGGTTGAAGTTTTCCAGGTGGGGGATGTTCGATTCCGAATGGAGCTTGCCGATCGAGGTGTCGTGGTAGGCGGTCACGGTGACCGCATCCACTCCGGCGGCCTCGACCATGCGGGCGTTGGCGGCGGCGTCCTCGATCGTGATGCCTCCGGCCTTGCCGACTTCGCGCGAATCGAGCTTGATCCACACCGGGTAGTCGGACCCGACCTCGGCCCGGATCGCCGCGATCACCTCGAGCGTGAGGCGCAGCCGGTTCTCGCGGCTGCCGCCATATTCGTCGGTACGGGGATTCGTGTAGGGCGAGGTGAACGAAGAGAGCAGGTAGCCGTGCCCGCCGTGGATCTCGACCCCGTCGAACCCCGCCTCCTTGGCCCGCCGCGCGCCTTCGGCGAACTGGCGAACCGCCGTGGCGATATCGGCCTGGTCCATGATCTTGAGGTCCGGCACTTTCATGCCCGCCAGGGGGGCGAGTTCCTCCATGAGGAAATAGTCGGTGAAATTGCCCTTGGGCGGCGGCGGCACAGCCGGGCCCCATAGCGGATGGCCCCAGCGGGCGTGGCTGTAGGCGGCGACGAACCCGCCGTGATGCAGCTGTGCCGCGATCTTCGCCCCGCAGGCATGGACCCGGTCGGTCAGCGCCTTCAGCCCGGGGATGAAGCGGTCCTCGGAAATGGCGGTCTGCTGCATGGAAACCGCCCCGACCGGCCAGGCGACCCCTGCCACGCCGGACACGATCAGCCCGGCGCCGCCCCTTGCCTGGTCTTCGTGATAGGCGATCAATCGCTCTCCGACGGTCCCGTCGTCTTCCGAAAGACTGACCCCCATGGCCGTCACGACTATGCGGTTCGCCAGTTCCATTGAGCCGATGCGGCCCGGGGAGAGCAGGTGCGGGTAAAGATTGGAGGTCACGGGCGCGGCCTTTCTCAGGAGTTCATGGCCGACCTGCGCCGGCGCAAAGGCAAGGTGCGCTTGCGCCACCCGCCGGATTCAATAATCACGGGGCCGACTGACGATCGGAGGGTCAGGAGAGCAGGGCTGGGATCGTGCCGTCCTGCGCCGCCAGGGCAAGCAAGGTGGCACGGCCCGTGAACGACCCGTTCCTCGGCCGGAGTGCCCGCTGATGGCATCCTGTGCATGGCTGCTAACCGCCCGCATTTTCCCTCTGATATCGCCTTTCGGCTTGTCATTGCGTAATCAATGCGCGATTACGTTACGATAATCAAGGGTTGGACAAGCGTAATCGAGCCAGCCCACAAGAGGTGCACTGGGCCAATCCATTGCCCTGCGAACGGTCGCCCCCGCCGGGCGCCGCAACAAGAACGGGAGACTTCCGGGATGACTGCAGTTTCAGGCTTCGCCAAGCTCATCTGCCGCGACGAGGAGGCGATGGCCACCTACTACATGGCTGTTTACGGCTATGGGCTCGTCCAGCGGGTTGCTGGCGAAAGCGACGGTGAACCTTTCCGCGAAGTGATCCTGGCCCCGGGCGGCGATTGGTCGCGCGGTTCGCTCGTCATGTTCAACTTCACCGACCGCGCCGCCCCGCGCGACCAGCAGGTCATCCTCGGCTTCGTCGTCGAGGATCTGGACGCGGTAGCCAAGGCGATCGTCGCCAATGGCGGCAAGCTGGTCGGCCCGATCAGGGATGAGCCGGAACACGGCGTGCGCCTTGTGTTCGCGACCGACCCGGAAGGCGCCCTGAGCGAGAACGTGCAGATGCTTGCGCAGTAAGCAGGCGGCGGCCAGAGGCGATTTGCCAAGGCCGATAAACTGATAGGCGTGGCCGTGAAGCTGGCCTCGCGCAGAACTACGGGAGAGCGGGTAAATGGCACGCGACAAGGACGTTTTCGAGGGCGGCGTGGCCGTGATCACCGGGGCGGGCTCAGGCATCGGGGCGGGCTTGGCCCGCCGGGCCGGCGCGCTGGGCATGACCGTCGTCGTAACCGACATCAACCTGGCCGCGGCCGAGCAGACGGTGGCCGAGATCAAGGCCGCCGGCGGCAAGGCGGAAGCCGAGAAGGTCGATGTCTCGATCCCCGAAGAGCTGGATCGTCTGGCTGCAACGGTGTTCGGCCGTCACGGCTCCGTCCGGCTGCTGATCAACAACGCCGGCATCGAAACCGTCGGCAATACCTGGGAAATTCCGACGGCGCGGTGGGAAGCCACGCTGAACATCAACGTCCACGGAGTCATCCATGGCGTCCGCGCCTTCGTTCCGCACATCATCGCCAGCGGCGAGGAAGCGTGGATCGGCAACCTGTCGTCGGTCGGAGCCTTCGGGCAGATGCCGGGGCAAACCGCCTATACGGTCACCAAGCATGCGGTTCAGTCGTTCAGCGAATGTCTCTATCTGGAGATGGAGCTGAAAGGCCTGCCGATCCACGTCTCGGCGATCGTGCCGGGCATGCTGCGCACCAACATCTTCAACGCCGAGGGAGGCGCGGGCGAACCGGCCAGCGCGGCCAACCACCGCAGGGCCATGTTCGAGATGATGCGCGACTACGGCATGGACCTCGACGAGGGCTGCCGCCTGTTCCTGGAGCAGATGGCCGAGAACAAGTTCTGGGCTCACAGCCAGCCTGAGATGAGCGAACAGATCATCGGCGGCCGCATCAAGTTCCTACAGGAACAGATCCCGCCGATCATGCCTGACCTTGCCCGCCAGATTGCGGTCGACTGAACCCATGCAGCCGGAACAGGCGCTCGGCCGGCTTGCGGGCAGGGTCGCCATCGTGACCGGCGCGTCGATCTGTCACGATGGCGCCGTCGGCCTCAGGTACTGAACCTGCGTGTTCCCGATTATCGGCGCATTGATTCCGGTCTTCGCACTGATCGCGCTGGGCATCGTCCTTGGCCGCCTCGGCTTGCTGGGGGCAGGCGCCGACGAGGTGCTGAGCCGCTTCGTTGGCCTGGTGACCTTGCCGGTACTCACCTTTCTGGCGATCTCCGGCCTCAGGGCTGAACAGCTTGCCCAACCGGTGATGGCCACGGTCGTCATCGCCGGCGCCTGGCTGACTTTCGCGCTGCAGTTGTCAGTCGAGCGCCTGTGCGGCAGGCCCGCGCCGGAGGCGAACGTCCTCGCCCTGTCGGCAGCCTTCGGCAATAGCGGCTTTGTCGGCCTGCCGATCTGCCTTGCCATACTCGGCAAGGCCGCCCTTGGGCCGGCAGCCCTGGTAATGGCGCTCACCACCGGGTTCGTTTTCGCGCCCTTCATCCTGTTGCAGGAATTGACGGGATCGCTTGGCCACAGCAGGTCCGAGAGCATCCGGACGGTTTCCCGCGCGCTTGTCGGCAATCCCCTGATCCTGTCGTGCATCGCCGGCATTGCGGCGGCGCTCGGCGGCGTGTCGCTGCCCGCCCCGGTGCAAGTCCTGCTGTCGTCGATCGCGGCGGCCACCGCGCCTTGCGCGCTGGTGGCTATCGGCATGTTCGTGGCAAGGCCGATGGACCAAGCGTCGGACCCTGGCATCTGGCGCGGCTGGGGCGCCAAACTGGCGCTCAGCCCGCTCATGGCCGCAGCCCTTCTGGCCGTGCTGCCGCCGCTGGATCGGGTCTGGACGGCGACCGCGCTGATCATGGCCGCGATGCCGACGGCATCCTCGGTGTTCGTTATCGTCGCGGGCGATACGGCGCGCCGGATCAGCGCCAGCATCATCGTGCGGACCACGGTCGGGTCCGTCGTCACCATCCCGATCATGTTGGCCGCGCTAGCCTATGCGGGGGTGCTGGACCTCGGCCCGGCACCCTTGCATTGAGCGCAGATCACGCCGTCCGCGGCGTTTCGATCCCCGCATTGCGGCAGGCCCATTCCAGCAGCGCCGAATAGTCCTTGGCCGCATATTCCGGCACGGCCCGCGCCCCGCCATAAACCGCGTGGGCAGCAGCGCCGACCGGCAGGCCCATCCGGGTTTCGGCCGCCGCGGTCATGGCCAGGGTCATGTCCTTGAACGCCAGGTCGATGGTGAACCCCGGCTGGGTATCGCCCTTCAGCACCTTGTTGACCATCAGCGTGTGCAACTGCCCATTCTGCGCGGTGGTGCTTCCGGTCACTTCGAGAATGGTGTCGATGTCGAGCCCGAGCCGCGTGCCCAGCGCCACGGCTTCGGCGCTGACCTGGGCAATGGTGAGCAGCAGGAAGTTGTTCACCAGCTTCATGCGGCTGCCCATGCCCCGGCCGCCGCAGCGCATGATATCCTTGCCCATGGCCTTGAGCAGCGGTTCCACGCGCGCGAAGTCCTCGTCGGTCGCGCCCACCATGAACAGCGATTCCCCGCGCTCGGCGTGGAGCACGAGCCGGCCGATCGGGCTGTCGACGAAGGCGACGCCCTTCTCGGCGCAGGCGCGGGCCACCCGGTCGGTGCCGTTGGCGTCGATGGTCGACATCTCGAGCAGCAGCGTGCCTGGCTTCATCTGCGCGAGCGCGCCGTCGGCCCCGAGCACCACGGCTTCGACATGGGGCGTGGCCGGCAGGCAGGTGATCACCACCTCGACGTCACGCGCGGCTTCCGCCACGGACTGCGCCTTGCGGCCGCCCAGCTCGACGATCGCGTCGGCGCGGGCCGGGTCGATATCATAGGCGATGACGTCATAGCCCTTGCGGGTCAGGTGCTTCGCCAGCGGCAGGCCCATGGCGCCCAGGCCGATATATCCCACTTTGGTCATAGTCACTCTCCGCCCAGGCGATCAGATCGCCCCGTGATTGATATAGCTGGTCTTGCTCTCGGTGAAGAACTCCGCCGTAGAGGCGCCGGTTTCGCGCGGACCGTAGCCGGAGGGCGCCCGGCCGCCGAGCGGCACGTGGTATTCGAGGCCCGCCGTGGGCGCGTTGACCATGACCATGCCGGCCTGCGATGCCTTGCGAAACCGCTCCGCGTTTTTCAGGCTGCTCGTGGCGATCCCGGAGGAGAGCTTGTATTCGCAGGCGTTGGCCGCGTGGATCGCCTCGTCGAGGTCTTCGACCATGACAACCGAGGCGATCGGTCCGAACGATTCGTGCTGGTTGCAGCGCCATTCCGGCTTCGTGCCGACCAGCAGCGTCGGCGCCATGAACAGGCCGCGCGTGCGGGCTTCCACCGCACCGCCGCCTGCCGCCACCTCGGCGCCCTCGGCCTTGGCATCCTCGACGAACCGGAGGTTGTCGTTGAACTGGGGCGCGTTCGCCACCGGACCGATCTGGGTATCGGCATCCTGCGCATGGCCGACGCGGTACGCGGCGGCAACCTTGGCCATGCGCTCGACGAAGGCATCATGAATGCCCCGCGTCACGATCAGGCGCTCGGTCCCGGTGCAGCGCTGCCCGGTCTGGATCCACGCTCCGTTGCTGGCGATGTCCACCGCAAGATCAAGGTCCGCATCGTCGAGTACGACCAGTGCGTTCTTGCCGCCCAGCTCCAGCTGGCACTTGGTCATCGTCTCGGCCGCGCGGGTCAGCACCGACCGCCCGGTGGCCGTACCACCGGTAAAGGTCAGCGCGTCGGCCTCGTCGATCATCACGTTGCCGGTGGCGCGGCCGTCGCCCATCACCAGGTTGAACACCCCGGCCGGAACCCCGACTTCCTCGAGGATTTGCGCCAGCAGGACGGCGCAGCCGGGCACGAAGCTGCTGGGCTTCAACACTACCGAATTGCCATGGGCCAGCGCGCCGGCAACTTTCCACGAGGGCAGGGCAATGGGGAAGTTCCACGGCGTGATCGCCGCCACCACGCCCACCGGTTCGCGCGTGACCAGCACGTTGAACCCGTCGCGCATCGAATTGTACCACTCGCCCTGCGCGCGCACCACGTCGCCCGCCGAGTACTGGAAGCACTGGGCCGCGCGCAGCGCTTCGCCCACGCCCTCAGGCACGGTCTTGCCCTCTTCGCGGCTGAGCAGCAGGCCGATCTCCTGCGCGCGCGCCTTGATGAGATCCGCGGCCTTGTGCAGGATATCGGCGCGCGCCTGCATGTTCATCGCGCCCCACGCCGGCTGTGCGCGCCGCGCCGCGGCCATCGCCTCGCGCACCTCGGCCTCGCCGACCTTGGTGTAGTGGCCAACCGTTTCATCCAGATCGGATGGGTTGACCGTCTCGAATGGCACGGCCCCGTCGACCCAGCGACCATCGATATAGTTAGCGCCCTTCATTACAGCTTCTCCGCAATCACGCCGGCCTGGGCCAGTCGTTCCAGTTCATGACGATCAAGGCCCAGCCGCTCCATCAAAACCCCGAACGTATCCTCGCCCGAACGCGGCGGCGCATGGCGATAGGTGGCCGGGGAGGCCGAGAGCTGGGCCGGGAAACCGAGGACCTTGACCGGCGTACCGTCGGACCGCTCCATGTCATGGACCAGCCCGCGCGCCTTGATCTGCGGGTGCTCAAGCACCTCGGGAATTTCGTTGACCTTGCCGCCGGGCAGCTTGGCTGCCTCCATCGCGGCGATCAGGTCCTGCGATTTCCACCGGGCGATTGCCGGGCGCATCTGCGCCAGCAGGGCATCGCGGTTGACGCTGCGGCCCGCGCTGCTGGAAAAGCGTTCGTCGTCCGGCAGTGCCGGCAGCCCGATCAGTTCCGAAAAGGCGCGGAACTGGCGGTCGTTGCCCAGCGCGACGAGGATGTCGCCGTCCGAGCAGGCGAAATCCTGATAGGGAACGGTGTTGGGGTGCTGGTTGCCCAGGCGGCGCGGGCGCATTCCGCCGTTCATCCAGTTCGAAGCCTGGTTGGCCAGCAGCGCCACCTGCGTGTCGAGCAGGGCAAGATCGATCCGCTGGCCTTCGCCGGTGGCATGGCGGTGATTGAGCGCCGCGAGGACGGAAATGGCCGCATAGAGCCCCGTAGTCAGGTCGCTGATCGGAATGCCGACCTTCATCGGGCCGCCGCCCGGCTCGCCATCGGGGAGACCGGTGACGCTCATCAGGCCGCTCATTCCCTGGACAAGGAAATCATACCCGCCGTTGTCCCGCAGCGGCCCCGTCTGACCGAAGCCCGTGATGGAAAGATAGATCAGGTCCGGCTTGAGCGCGCGCAGCGTCTCGTAGTCGAGCCCGTACTTGGCAAGGCCGCCCACGCGGAAATTCTCGACCACGATATCGGCCTCGGTCGCAAGCTTTCGGATCAGCGCCGCGCCCTGCGGGTCGGCCATGTTGATGGCCACTGATTGCTTGTTGCGATTGGCACACAGGTAATAGGCGGAATCCCGGCTGCCGTCATCGAGGAAGGGCGGGCCCCACCGGCGGGTGTCATCGCCTTGTCCCGGCTGTTCCACCTTGATCACGTCCGCGCCCAGATCGCCCAGGATCTGCGAACACCATGGGCCCGCCAGCACACGGGAAAGGTCGAGCACCTTCACTCCCGCCAGCGGACCGGCCGCACCAGCGCCAGGATGCACTTCGTTGCTCATCTGTCCTCAAACTCCGGCGCAGGTTTTTCGAGGGGGCGCCGACTGCTTCGCGGTGGTCGAGCGGGCCACCTCCGGGGAGGTGATAGTGGGCCGGGATGCTAGGATGATCGACTGCATAATGGTAATATCGATTTACTGAACCTTGATAGGGATCGTATATCGTGGACCTCCGTCAGCTGCGCTATTTCAGCGTCCTCGCCGAGACGCTCAACTTTCACCGCGCGGCGGAGCGCCTCAACATTTCCCAGCCGCCGCTGACCGTCGCAATCCGCAAGCTGGAGGATGATCTGGGCGTGGCCCTGTTCGATCGCGATGCACGCGGCGCCCGGCTGACCGCCGCCGGCCAGGCCGCCCTTGCGCCGGCCCGGGAGGCGCTGGCGGCGGCTGACCAGATGCGCCAGGCGGTGCGCCAGGGGGCGGCGGGCCTCAGCGGGCGGCTGGCTGTCGGCTTCATCGGCTCCGCCATCGGCGAACTGCTTCCCCGAATTGTCTCACCGTTCCGGCAGGCCTATCCGCAAGTGGAGCTCTCCCTCGAAGAGCTGAACAGCGTGGACATCGTCAGGGGGATCGCGGCGCGCAGGCTGGACGTCGGGTTGGTGCGGCTCCCGGTGATGGACTCCGCGCCCGTTCGCATCGACGTGATCGAGCGCGACGTGCTGGTGGCCGCCATGCCCCGCGACGATTTGCTTGCCCGCCGAAAGGTCGTCCCGCTCGCGGCGCTCTCCGACCGCTCGTTCATCCTCTACAGCCCGGTCAGCGTGTTGCACGCGACCATCCGGCTGGAGTGTCACCGGGCCGGCTTCACCCCGCTCGTGACACAGGAAGCGGTGCAGGTGCAGACCATCCTCAGCCTGGTGGAAGCGGGCCTCGGCGTTGCGCTGATCCCGGCGCGAAGCGCGCGCTTCGCCGGGGCAGGCGTGCACATCGCCGCCCTCGAACAGCCGATCGCCATCACCATGGGCATCGCCCGGGCACAGGACGCCTCCGCCGCGGCGCTCAACTTCGCGGCGACGGCCCTCGGCCACTGTGGCCTGTGATAGCAGGCGCGCGCGGCAGCGCCGGTTCACCCCGCGTCAAAGCTTGCCGGAAAAGCGGTTGGGACCAGCAACGGCACGGGTCGCCCGCCCGCCCGGCAGGATGACCTCGCCGTCCACCCCCGCCGGCAGGTCGACGTCGAGCCGGAACTGCCCGCCGCCTGCCGTCCATGCGGTGCGGATCGGGCCGCGGACGCTCTGGTAGGTGGCCCCGCCCTTGCCCAGGGCAGGCGACATGATCGGGGCGATGCGGACCTTGCCGAAGCCGGGCGTCGCCGGTGCGATCCCGGCGATGCGGCGGAACAGGAAGTCGCCGATCGCCCCGAAGGCATAGTGGTTGCGGCTGTTCATGCCGACGTCGCCCTGGTCGCTGTTCCACCGCTCCCACATGGTCGTCGCGCCCTTTTCGACCATGTACCCCCACGACGGGAAAGTCCGCTGGGTCAGCAGGGTGATCGCCATGGCCTCCTGCCCCGACATCGCCAGGGCATCGAGAATGTGGGGCGTGCCGATGAACCCGGTCGAGAGGTGATTGCCGCGACGGGCAATATCCGCCGCCAGGGCCGCGCCCGCTGCCCGGGTCTGCTCGGGCAAGAGCAGGCCGAACCGGATCGCCACGACCAGCCCGGTCTGGCTGCCGTTGCCGACCTTGCCGTCCGCGCTCACGAAGGTGGCGTTGAAGGCGCCGCGGATGGTCTGGAACAAGGCGCGATAACGAGCCGCCGCGGCAGCATTGCCGAGGGCCTCGGCCATCTGCGCCATCATTGCCGCGTCATTGGCCCACAGCGCCGTGGCGAGCAGGTCCTTCGGCGTGGTCGGTGCGCCGGGGTTGCTCGTGGGGGCATCGACCGACAGCCAGTCGCCATAATCGGCGCCCCGCTGCTTGCGCCAGACATGGTCCGCATTCGCCTTCTCGATCCAGGCCATGTAGGTTTCCATGGCCGACCAGTTGGCCCGGACAACGCCGGTATCGCCGTTCTGCATCCACGAGGTATAGGGCAGGATCACCCCGGCATCGGCCCAGCCGGGCGATGAAAGCTTCATCGTCGGCACGAACGGCGGGATGCAGTCAGGGAAGGCACCCTGCGCGCTCTGGGAAGAACGCACATCCTCCATCACCCGCGCGGTGTAGGCGGTAACATCCATGTTCCACGCCGCTGCCGGCCAGAACACCTCCGCATCGCCCATCCAGCCCAGGCGCTCGTCGCGCTGCGGGCAATCGGTGGGCAGGCCGTAGAAGTTTGATTTCTGGCTCCACACCGAGTTGCGCCAGAACTGTTCGATGACCGGATCGCCGACCGAAAGCTCGGCGGTAAACGGGAGATCCTGATGGGCGACAAGCCCTTCCAGGCTCCACGCCGAGCGGTCGTCGGGCACGCCGGTGATCTCGACATAGCGATAGCCATGGTAAGTGAAGCGCGGCTCGTAAACCTCGCGGCCGCTTCCCGCCGCGATGTAGACGTCGCGCGCCTTGGCCGAGCGCAGATTGGCCTGGTCGACCGAGCCATCCGCCTTGAGCACTTCGCCAAAGTGCATCTCGATCCGTGTGCCCGCCTGTGCGGTGAGCGTCAGGCGCTCGAAACCAGCAAAGTTCTGGCCGAAGTCCAGCACGTAGCGTCCGGGGCCCAGCCGCCGCGCGTCCTTGGGTTGAAGCGTCTCGCGCACCCGGATAGGGGGGCAGCGCTGCGGGTCGACCGGCGCCGGCGGGGCGGGGACCACGCTTGCCGCGCGCCAGCCCTGCTCGGCGCTGCCGCTCATCGCCCAGTCGGCCCGTTCTGCGCGCGCGTCGAAGATCTCGCCGTCGTAGATCGAGTGGCCCATCACCCCGGAATCGGCGATCTGCCAATCCTTGCCGCTGCCGATCACCGTGCGCGAGCCGTCGTCGTGTTCGAGCTCGAGCTGGCACAGCATCCGGCATGGCGAGGGTCCGAAGGCGAACCGCGCCGAGGTGCTGAAGCGCGAGCCGTACCAGCCGTCGCCCACCACCATGCCAAGCACGTTTGCGCCCGGTTTCACTTGCGCCGTCACGTCATAGGTCTGGTAGAGCAGGCGCTTGGAGGGATCGGTGAATTCGGGCGCGAGCTTGCGGTCGCCGATCGGGGCGCCGTTGAGCCAGGGCTGGTAGATGCCCGCGGCCGTCGCGTGCAGGCGCGCCGCGCGGATCGGCCGGTCGACCGTGAACACGTGCCGCAGGCGGCTGGCGGGGGTCAGCGGCCACGGCTCGCCGACCGGCAGCGAACCGCCGGTGACCGGCACGGCACCGGCCCATGCCGCATCGTCGAAGGCTGGCGCGTTCCAGCCTTGCGGCGGGGCGATTGCCGTTTTCCAGCCGGGGCTCGCCGAAGTCATCCGTTCGCGCAGCTCAGGGCCATGGCGCAGCAGCGCGGCCAGCACGCAGGTCGGCACGCCGAAGCTGCCCACGCGGCGTCCCGCGATGGCGATGACGTTGCGGCCCTTTTGCAGGTTCACGCGCCACACGGCCATCTCGGTATGGCGCGCGGGGCCGTCGCGCGGTTCCGGCGCCGGTTCCCCATTGATCCACACGCCCGACAGTTCGTGCAGCGTGGCGCAGAATTCCGCCGGGCCGCCCGGGTGGTCGAAGGTCCAGCGAAAGGCGCGGGTCTGGCCGATGTTCTGGCGATCCGGCCCGGTGATCCAGTGGAGCCCGGCTGTCCGGTCCGCCTGCGCCACCAGCGTCTCGCTGGCGATCCATTCGCCTTGCCAGTCAGCGGGAGCAAGGCCGGTTTCCCACATGGCCGGCGCGCTGCGCAGGGATTTGCCGTCCTTCGTCCAGGTTTCGACCTGCCACCAGACCTTGCTGCGCGACGGCAGCCTCGGGCCGCCGTAAGGCTGATCGACACCGGATGCGCTGACGACCCGGCCGCTGTCCCAGACCAGGTTGCGGCGACCGATCAGGTCAGCTTCGCTCCGCGCCACGCAGAGGCGATAGGCTGCCTGGGGAGACCGCGCGCCGCCGCCAAGCTTCCACGAAAACCGGGGCGTCAGGTCGCCCAGTGCCAGCGGGTTTTCCAACCCGCAGACCCGCAACCCCTCGATCCCGGCCGTCGGGGGAGCGGCAAGGGCGCGCAACGGCGCGGCGACTGCACTCGATCCGGCAACGGCAATCCCAATGGCCTCGCGCCTGTTGACTTTCATGCTTCCTGTCCCCTGTCCGTTTCCTGTTGGCTTACGGTTTGATTGTCTGTCTCTTCAGTACGACTTGCGCGCTCAACACCGGTTCCGCCGCCGATCTGGCCAGCTCCACCTTGGCCATGCCGGGGCGCACCTCCCAGCGGCGTGCACGGGCATTGAAATCCGCCAGCAGGCGAGGATCGGCTGTCAGCGAAATCTCGCGGCTTTCGCCCGGGTTCAGCACCAGCTTGTCCCAGCCCACCAGTCGCCGCGCCTTGCCGGCAAGCGTAACGTAGACCTGCGGCACGTCGGCGCCGGGGCGCTGGCCGGTGTTGGTGACGGTGAAGCTCGCGCCCAGCGTGCGCCCGCCGGTCACCTTCAGCCCGGAATAGCCGAACGATGTGTAGGACAGGCCATGGCCGAACGCGAACAGCGGCTTCTCGCCCTTGCGGTCGAACCAGCGGTAGCCCACGTCCGATCCCTCGGGATAAGTGATCGAGAACGGCGCGCTGTTGGTGTTCAGGCCGTAAGTAGCCTTGTCCTCCTTGCTTGGCGGAGGCAGGTCCGCGCCCGGAAACTTCGGGTTGGGCAACTGGTCAACGCTTACCGGGAAGGTCACCGGCAGGCGCCCGGATGGATTGACCTTGCCGGTGATAATCTCGGCAATGGCCTCGCCGCCGCGCTGGCCGGAATACCACGCCGAAAGAACCGCGGGCACCTTGCCCAACCACGGCATGGCGACGGCATTGCCCGTTTCCAGCACCACCACCGTGCGCGGGTTGGCACTGGCGACCTGGTCGATCAGCGCATCCTGGGCGCCGTCGAGCGAAAGGTCGCGCTGGTCTTCGGCTTCGGTGCTGAACTTCGTGGCGAACACGATGGCCATGTCGGCCGCCTTTGCCGCCGCCGCCGCTTCCGCGGGCTGGCTCCCGTCGACGAAGGTCACGTTCACCCCGGGGAGCGCATCGCGCAGCGCCGCCAGGGGAACCGAACCGCCCCACGCCTTGCGGGCAAACGACGCGGCCGGGCCGCCCAGCAGCCGTTCGGTCGCGCGGAATCCGCCCACTGGCACAACCTGGCTCGATCCGCCGCCAGAGGGGACGCCCATGTCGGCCTTGCCGCCAATCACGACCACAGACCGCACGGTCCTGGCCAGCGGCAGCAGGCCGCCCTCGTTGCGCAGCAGCACCGTGCCCTCGCGAGCGGCTTCCAGCGCTACTTCGCCGTTCTTCGCATAGTCGATCGGCGTCTGCCCGCGCGGCGTGATGTCGGCGCGATTGGCATACATCGACCAGAGGATCCGCTTCACGGCGGTGTCGACCGCGCTGGCGGGAATGGTCCCATCCGCCAGCCGCGGCTTCAGTTCGGTTGAGAACCAGCGCTTCTTGTCGATCAGCTCGCCCGACTGCTGGTCGAGCCCGGCCAGCAGGGCCTCGGTCGAATGGACCGCCCCCCAGTCCGACATGACGAAGCCCTTGAAGCCCCAGTCGCGGCGCAGCACATCGGTCAGCAGGAACTTGTTCTCGCAGGCGTAGGTCCCGCCCACCTTGTTGTAGGAGCACATCACCGAGCCGGGATGGCCGCGCTCGATGCCGATCTCGAAGGCGAGCAGGTCGCTCTCGCGCATGGCCGCCTCGGGCATCTCGACTGACGCCGTGGCCCGCCCTGTTTCCTGGTTGTTGAGCGCGAAATGCTTGATCGTGGCGATCATTCCGTTGGACTGGATGCCCGCGATCTGCGCGCCCACCAGCATTCCGGCGAGCAGCGGGTCTTCGCCCAGATATTCGAAATTGCGGCCGGCCCGCGGATCGCGGACCAGGTTGACCCCGCCCGCCAGCATGATGTTGAACCCCTTGGCCAGCGCCTCCGAGCCGATCATCTGCCCGCCCCTGCGGACCAGCGCCGGGTTCCAGGTTGAAGCCAGCGCGAGGCCCGAGGGCAGGGCCGTGGCGACGTCGCCCTTGCGCATGTCCAGGATGTTGGACACGCCAAGGCTGGCATCGGTCGAATACTGCGGCGGCACGCCAAGACGGGGGATTCCGGGAATGGCGCCGGCACCTATGGGCATGTCGGCGGGGCGTTTCGCCTGCGGCAGCGCCACGCCGAAGGTGCTGTGGATCAGCTGGATCTTTTCATCCGGCGTCATCTGCGCGGCCGTGCGTTCGGCCCGCACCTGGGCCGCATCGGACGGCTGCGGCGGCTGCGCGGCAAGTTCCGCGCCGCCCAGCGCGATCGCCGCGACAGAGCATGCCAGGCGCGTGATTGGCTTCATCGTGCTTATCCGATCCTGTCCCAACGACCTGCTGCGAATGGTCTGGTTTCGCCGGCCAGATTGTCCTCGCGGCCCCCTCTTGTCAATAAATAGATCACACGGGTTCGATTATTCGCTTTGGCCGGACCGGTTCGCTTGCGCGGCGGCAAGGGCTGTGAAAGAAGCCGCTCCATGGAAGCCGCACCAACAAACTCCGGGAACACGGTTGCCCTCCGTGACGAGGCCGCGACAAAGCCGCATCGGCCACTCCGCGGGCGGCCGACTGCGCAGCAGGTTGCATCGATCGACCGGGCGATCGTCCAGGCTGCCCGCGACATGTTCCTGGCAGACGGGTTCGATGCGGTAGGGATGAAGCAGGTGGCCGAACGGGCCCGCGTGTCCAAGGGCACGCTTTATTCGCGCTACCCTTCGAAGGAGATCCTGTTCACCGCGGTAATCGAACAAACTGTCGAAGACTGGTCGGCCGAAGCGGCTCAGGGCGACGCGCTCTTGACCGACGACATCGGCCAGCGGCTCCGCCACCACGCGCGGACTATCGCCTCCTGGCTCGGTCGCCCCGACGTGCTCGCCCTTCAGCGCCTGCTGGTGTCCATGCGCGAACGGTTTCCCGCGCCGGCTGAGACCATGCGCCGACGCGGTTATGACTATATCGTCGGACTGATCGCCCGCGACATCCGGCAGGCTGCAGCCCGCGATGGCACCACCTTGCGCGATCCGCTCGCCGTTGCGCGCATGCTGGTAGCGGCCATTACCGGAGCGCATATGCAGGAAGATGCCGACGGGACCGGCGAGGAAGCTCTCCAGGCTTTTGCCCAGCGAGTGGTCGACGTGATCATTGGCGGGCAAGGCAACTGGTAGTCTTGATATTCGAACACAAGTGTGCATTTAATATCGGGCGAGCGACTCACGCCGTTCCAATCCCGAGAGGATGTACATGATCAAGTTTGCCATCGCCGCGGCCCTTGCCGCCGTCACGCTTCCCGCCGCCGCCGGTGCCACCGAGCCGGCCAAGACCGCTGCCCAGGCTCCGGCCGCCAAGCAGGCCTACACCACTGCCGATACCGACATCGGCACCCTGCTTGACGATCCGGCCGCCAAGGCGATCGTCGAGAAGTACATTCCGGGTCTGACGACCAACCCGCAGGTGGACATGGCCCGGGCGATGACCCTCAAGGCGGTCCAGGCCTACGCGCCGGATGAAGTGACCGACGAACGCCTGGCCAAGATCGACGCCGATCTCGCCAAGCTCAAGTAAGCTTTCCGTTATGGGAAAGGGTCCGCAACCTTCTGGTTGCGGACCCTTTTTTGTGCCTGGGAGATGGCGTTGAAGCCGTCCCGCCTCAGGCAGCCGCTTCGTATGGCCGGTCCAGCGGGGCTTCGGCGGGGTATTCGGCAGGTCCGCCGAAGTCGTACGCCGCATTCAGCGCCCGGATGAACACCGGATCGTTCAGCGGGTCGGTGGGCGTCTCGATCTGGATCCCGCGCGCCCGCACGTCCTTGATCAGCATGTCGATCGCCTGCTCATGGGTCAGGTCATCCGAACCTTCCATGTTCTTCTTCAACTCGTCGAAATCGCTGAACACCTCGGCCGACCAGTGCACGAGGAAGCGAAGTTCGTCGGTGTGATAGCGCTCGATCACCCTGTCGCCGGTCTTCACCAGCCAGCCGTCGCGATCGGCCGGATCGCCGGTGAACACGCTCTCGAAGGCCAGGCCATCCGGACGGCGGCGCTCCACCGGGCCATTGCCTTCGCCGCGATGGACCAGCATCTCGTTCTGGACGACCACGGCGCGGTTGTAGATCGGCGACTGGACGCGCGCCGGCTTTCTCAGCGGCCCTTGCGGCCAGTAGGTGAACCCGCTGTGCGGATCGTGGCTGAACCAGGTGATCACCTGGGCCATTTTGATCAGGTAATCCTGGAACAAGCCGGAGCGGCCCATGATCGAGCAAAGCCACGTCGGCGAATTCTCGTAGCGCACACCGCGGAAGCTGGGCGAATCAAGGTGGCCCGGGTCGGTGTTGCCGCAGGGGCCGTTGATGTTGAACAGCATCATCTGCGGCTTGGCATACTGCGCACCCCAGTACGACTTCGCATGCTCGAGGAAGGCCGCGTTGTAGAATATGTCGTGCAACTCGGGGTAGAGCACGGCCGAATAGTTGGCGAGGAACCCGCGGAACGTGGGGGTGAGGAACATGTCCAGCGTGGGCGTGAACCCTTCCGGGAAGCCGCCCGCGAAAGTCGCCAGCAGCGATTCCGCAGTGGGGAAATGCTGCGCCAGGATCAGCTTCCACGGGCCGTTGTCGTGGACCACGTCCAGCATCACCCGCTTCTGTTCCTCGGTGAAGGGGCTGGCGATCTCCCGCGGCGGGGAGGCCGGCTTCAGGAGGTCGGAAAGGTATTGTCTGCGCGCGTCGTCAAGCATCGCCATCTCCTCGGGCAATCAATCGCCGGCGCAATTCACGCCTCGGTGATTCTGCAGAAAAGTTATGGGTCGATAACTTTTTTCGCAAGAGGTTTTCGTCAGACTGCGCTATTGTCACCCTGGTCCGAACGGTGGAGGGCAGGCAGGCGTGTCAGTGCAGGAGATGACCAAGGGGCAGCGCACCGCCGGCCGCATTCTCGACGTGGCGGAGGAGCTATTCGCGCAGCATGGCTATTCGGCCACTTCCCTGCGCGACATCGCCGAGCAGGCGGGGCTGCAGCAGCCCGGCCTCTACAAGCACTTCGCCGGCAAGGAAGATCTCTACCGCCGCGTCTATGACCGCGCCCTGCAGCCGATGACCGACCTGATGGACGGCATCCTCGCCGGAAGTGACGTCGGCTTCGGCGAACTGGCCGAGCGGATGACCGACCTCCTCGCGCTGCATCCCAACATCGCTCGCCTGCTGGTGCGGGCCACGGTCTCGTCTGACGGCGAGCAGGATCTTGTGGCCCTCGAATGGCTCGAGCGGCTGGTGAAATACGGCAGGCAATTCAACGCCATGGCGGGCTTGCCCTCGCGGACGGAGCTGCAGGCTGTCCAGGTGGTGGCGTTCTTCAACATGCTGTTCGGGTTCTTCTGGTCCTCCCCCCTGATAGAAAGCCTCTCCGGACGGCCGGCTACGGACCCGGTCGCGATGGATCTCCAGAAATCCCTGCTCCGCTCGTTCATCGGCTACATGGAACAGGCCTCGCATGCGGCGGCCATTTCCTGATCGGCGACAATTTCGCAGATTCACGTAATGACAATTACCAAATGTTACGCATGGAGTTGACATCGGTGCGGTTTGTCCGAAAAATGCGTTCGTAAACGGGATTAGAGCCCGCCCACCGGGCCGATTGCAGGATTGCTGACGATGAACTGGAACATGGAAGTCGATGTCGTCGTCGTCGGGTCTGGAGCCGGCGGGATGGTCTCCGCCCTCGTCGCGGCCAGGAACCACGCGCAGGTCGTCGTGGTGGAGAAGGACAAGCTGTGGGGCGGCACCAGTGCCACTTCGGGCGGGGGCATCTGGATTGCCGGCAGCGACCAGGCCAAGGCCGAAGGTTTCGAGGACAATCCCGAAGATGCCTTCACCTATCTGCGCGCCCTGTCGGCCGATAACGTGCCTGACGACAACATCCGCGCCTTTGTGGACAACGGCGCGGTCATGCTGCGCTGGATCACCGCCAATACGCCGGTTGTGTACAAGGCCCAGCCCTATCCCGATTATCACGCGGAAAACCCCGGCGGCTCCGTTACCGGCTACCGCACGCACCTGCCCGAGACGTTCGATGGCACCCCGCTCGGCAAGGATCTGAAAACGCAGCGCTTCCCGTCGCCCGCGGCGAGCCTGTTCGGCTATCTCAACTGGACTTTCGCGGAAACCTACCAGTTGCTTTATCGCAGCAAGGGGTGGTTGACCGGCCTGATCCGCAATCTCGCAAAGTACTGGTTCGACTGGCCGCTGCGCTTCACCTCGCGCAAGGACCGGCGCCTCACCTTGGGCAATTCGTTGACGGGCGGCCTGCGCGTAGCACTGAATGAGGCAGGCGTTCCGGTGTGGCTGCGCACGCCAATGAAGGAGCTCGTTACCGAAGGCGGCAAGGTGGTCGGCGTGGTGGTCGAGCGCGATGGCAAGCCGTTCCGCATCGCCGTGCGCAAGGGCGTAGTCCTGGCGGCGGGCGGGTTCGACAAGAACCAGCAGATGCGCGACGCCAATGCCCCGCTCTATCCCAAGGCGCAGCTGTCGGGCGGCGTGACCAGCAATACCGGGGATTCGATCCGCGCGGCCGCGGCAATCGGTGCAGGCACGATGAACATGCAATCGGCCTGGGCGGCGCCGGTGTTCTATGTGCCCGGTGAGGACCGGGGGCGGCTCTGCACCATCGAACGGGCCCTGCCGGGTTGCATCATGGTCAACCAGAAGGGCGAGCGCTACCTCAACGAGGCGGCATCATACCACATCGTCGGCCAGCAGATGGCCCGTCGCGAGCGCGAGCATGGCGATGGCTCGCCGAGCTGGATGGTGTTCGATAACCGCTATCGCCATCTCTACCCGATGGGGCCGCTGCTCCCCCTCGTGCCTGACTGGCTCCAGTCCGGTCCGGTCAAATCGATTCTGAAAAAGGGCCGCACCATCGCCGAATTGGCCCGCGCCATCGGGGCCGACCCGGCCACGCTTGAAGCGCAGGTGGAGCGGTTCAACCGCCATGCCGCCAAGGGCGAGGACCCCGATTTTCACCGGGGCGAAGCGGCCTATGACAAGATGTACGGCGATTACCGGAACCAACCCAACCCCTGCCTGCGCCCGCTGACCGAGGGGCCATTCTATGCCATGCCGATCTATCCCGGCGACATCGGCACGAACGGGGGAATTCGAACCAACGCCCGCGCCCAGGTCGTGGACGAGAGCGGCCAGCCGATCCCCGGCCTCTACGCGGTGGGCAACAATGCGGCATCGGCGATGGGTGAAAGCTACCCCGGTGCCGGCGTAACGATCGGCCCGGCCATGACCTTTGGCTTCATCGCCGCACGCGACATGATGGGCGTGAACGAATGAACCAGCGTTTTTGCGGTAGCGCAATGCGCCAGAGCGATGCGGCAGTAGGGCAAATAATTCGCAAATCGCCGATCCAGACGGTATATATCGGGAATATGCGCTGACAGAACGCCGGATTCGGCTCGAAAGCGCAAAAGGAGTGATGCAGATGGCGAAAACCAAGGACTATGGCCTGGGAGAATTCGATTTCCCGCGCGGCTGGTTCATGATCGGCGCGGCCAGCGATGCCTCCCGCATCCCCGCGGCGATCCGCTATTTCGGCAAGGACCTTGTCCTCTATCGGGGTGAGAGCGGCACGCCCTACGTCACCGACGCCTACTGCCCCCACATGGGCGCCCACCTGGCGCGCAACACCACGTCCTACATCGTCCGCGATGGTGAGCACGTCGAGGGCGAATCGATCCGCTGCCCGTTCCACGGATGGCGCTTTGGTCCCGATGGCGTCTGCAACCACATTCCCTATTCCGACTTCATCCCCAAGGCGGCGACGCTCCAGACCTACCCGGTAATCGAGCGCGCGGGGATCCTGTGGATGTGGCACGATCCGGAAGGGCTCGAACCCGATGTCGAACTGCCCGATTTCGGCGGCCATTACGGCGCCCCGGGCTGGGTCGAGTGGAAGGTCGACTACATGGGCGACCTCAACAGCCATGGCATCGAGATCGTCGACAACATGGCGGATTTCGGCCATTTCGTTCCGATCCACGGTGCCACCGATTGGCAGTATTTCGCCAATGAATTCAAGGATGGCCACCTTCATCAGTATTACAGCGCCGGCCACCGCACCCTGACCGCCAACCCCGAGGATGCCCTGGTGCTCGACACCTGGTACGAAGGCCCCGGCTTCCTCCAGTCAGAGATGGCCGGAACCTTCGACAGCTTCATCATGATCGCCAACACGCCGATCGATGACGGCGTCACCCGGGCCTGGCACGCGCTCATGGTCAAGGTGCATGACGGCAACCGCGAAACCACCGCGGCAGACCGCGAACTGGCGCTGGCCTACCAGGAGGGCAGCCGCCTGGCCTTCGCCCAGGACGTCGAGATCTGGGCCAACAAGCGCGCCTGCATCAACCCGCTCGCCATTCCCAAGGACGGCCCCTACGCCAAGGTGCGCCTCTGGTACCGCCAGTTCTACAACCCGCGCGACAAGGCGCCGGAGATCCAGGGCCGCGTCAACGGCCTGCATGTGACGCTCGACAAGCGAGCCGACCAGAAGGTGGCCTGACACAGGGCAACGTCGCGGGGAGGAACCACTCTCCCCCGCGATGTCGGCAACGGCTGATCGGCCAGAGAGCGCGCACAATGCTGAGCCTGCAGGAAATATCGGACCGGCTGGAGATCCAGGATCTCCTTGCCCGCTACAGCTTCGCGATCGATGAACGCGATTGGGATGCGCTGGACCGGGTGTTCACCGCCGATGCCTGGGTCGATTACACGGCCGCGGGCGGCGTGAAGGGGGCCTATCCGGAGATCAAGGCATGGCTGCCGGAAGCCTTGGCGCGCTTTCCGATGTTCCAGCACATGGTCGCCACGACCCGTCTCGAGATCGCCGGCGACACGGCAAGTAGCCGGACGATCCTGTTCAACCCGATGACCTATCGGGCGGCTGACGGGCAGGACACGGTCTTCTTCATCGGCTTGTGGTACCGTGATCGCTTCGCGCGCACGGCGGACGGCTGGCGCATCGTCGAACGGGTCGAGGAGATGGGCTGGACCCATAACGCCCCGGCGATGCCGCCCGTCCCGGACACCCAGTGAACTTTAGCCGACAAACCGCAACATCAGACAATATCCGGGAGAAAACATGGGCAAGCTGACAGGCAAAGTCGCCATCATTACGGGCGGCGCACGGGGCATGGGCGCTGCAACGTCGCGGCTGTTCGTGGCGGAAGGCGCGAAGGTCGTCATCGCCGACGTGCTGGAAGCCGAGGGCGCTGCCCTCGCCGCGGAGCTGGGCGAAGCGGCCCGCTTCTCCAAGCTCGACGTGACCAGCGAGGATGATTGGGCCAGCGTGGTCGCAGCAGCGGAAGCGGATCTTGGCCCGGTCGACGTGCTCGTCAACAACGCCGGCGTAGTGATGTTCAAGGCCCTGCTCGACACGACGAAGGCTGACTTTGAAGGCGTCCTGCAAGTCAACCTTGTCGGCCAGTTCCTCGGCCTGAAGGCAGTTGCTCCGGGCATGATCGCGCGGGGACGAGGAGCCATCGTCAACATCTCTTCGGTCGACGGCATGAAGGGGGCCAACTGCCTGGCTGCCTACGCCTCGTCGAAATGGGGCGTTCGCGGCCTCACCAAGGTCGCCGCGATGGAACTGGGACACAAGGGTATCCGCGTCAATTCGGTGCACCCGGGCGGCGTGGACACGATCATGTCCAATCACACCGGAGCGCCGAGAGCGGAACTCGACAAGAAGTATGCCAATGTGCCGCTGCAGCGAATTGGTGGACCAGACGAAGTTGCCGCCGCTACCGCCTTTCTGGCCAGTGACGAGGCCTCGTATATCCACGGCGGCGAGATCGTGGTCGACGGTGGCATGACAGTCGGAGTCTACTACGACGGCTTCCCGGGCGCGCCGGGGATGTAACCGGCCCGCGCTTTTGCCAAGCGCAGGGGTTGGCCCTCGCGCCCGCGCCGGCGGTCGGGATTACAGCGTCTGGATGATGCCGGAAAAGTCCATTCCCGCATTTCCTTCGTCCACGAACCTGGCGAACAGCTGTTCTGCCATCGCCGACATCGGGACCTGTGCGCCACTCTCGGCTGCCGCCGCCATCGCCAGGCGCAAATCCTTGAGCATCAGTCCGGCTGCGAACCCGCCCTGGTAACGGTTGTCGGCCGGGCTTTGCGGACCCACGCCCGGAACCGGGCAATAGCTGGTCATGGACCAGCTCTGGCCGGAGGCCTTTGACGAAATGTCGTAGAAGGTCTGGAGGTCGAGGTCCAACCGCTCGGCCAGGCGAAACGCCTCGCAGGTGGCGATCATGGTCGCGCCCAGCAGCATGTTGTTACAGATCTTGGCCGCTTGCCCGCTGCCGATGGCGCCGGCATGGATCACCGCCTTGCCCATCGCTGACAAGATCGGGCGAGCGCGGGCGAAGGCTTCGCTGCTGCCGCCCACCATGAAGGTCAGCGTGCCGCCGTTGGCCGCGGCGATACCGCCGGACACCGGCGCATCGACCATTTCGTACCCCGCATCCGATGCCATCCCGGCAACCGAGCGCGCCGTTGCAATATCAATCGTGGAGCAGTCGATAAGCAGGGCATGGGCGGGGCCATGCCCGATCACGTCCTTGCCGTAGACCTGCTCCACGATCGCCCCGTTGGGCAGCATCGACACGACCGCGTCGGCATCGCACACGGCATCCACGATCGATGCGACGACGGTACAGCCGCTTCCGGCGGCGCGATCACAGGCAGCGGGGGCAAGGTCGAACGCGCGCACCTCGTACCTGGCCTTGACCAGATTTGCCGCCATGCCGCCACCCATGTTGCCAAGTCCGATAAACGCGATCTTCATGCTCGGCTCCATTCCCAATCCGGCCAGCGACGGGCCGAACTGCGGCGTCGGACTACCTGGCCAGCGTCGCCGGAGCCCGCCGCCGGCGCGACTTGACTGCAAGATACCTCATTTGAGGCCGTCTCGGCCAACGATCAAGCGCATGATCTCATTGGTTCCGTGAAGATGCGATGCGCCCTGGGGTCGCGCCAGAACCGTCCTGCGATATTTATCTGGCGGGTGTGTCGAAGGCACAGCGCGATCGTCAGCAAAGCAGTGGCCGCTACTCTGGCTGCGGCAGTCGGTGCTATTTCCCCGAAGAGAACGCACGTGAAGCGAATGGCGAAAGATGCAACGATTTTTCAGGAGCCAAAGACGGGCGGCTATCTACTAGCGGTTATCTTTGGTATTGCTTGGCCGCTGCCGGACACCCGCCACTTGGTTTGGGGCTCGCGCTCCTATTCCATGTGGATGGAAGTGGCCGTCGCAGAAGCAGAACAGACGGGACAGATGACGCCGGCGCTCGCCTCGCTTGGCAAAACCGTCGCGGCGGCCGCATCGAAAGACATCCGCTGCACTGCACCTTACCTTATCATTTTCTATCCCATAGGGTACGAGGTTGGCCGCGCACCCACGCCTGGTCTCCAAACTATGCTCTTCCAGGACGCCGCGCTGCGCAGGTTCGTGACTACCAACTACCGAGCCACGCCGCGCCTCGATGGCAGTATTGCTTGGTGGCGCATGCATCCGATGCAAAAGCCCGAGGTGTCCGGTTGTCGCAAGGTAGTGCTGTAGGTGGAGCCTGTGCTAGCCGACTCTGAGTTTACGGCCTGGAATGTTGAGCGCGCCACCCAATGATCCATATGTCCCGGCAAGTATGGGACTGCAGCCCCCGTGTCGTTCTCGAAGAAATCTTCCGCGCCACCGCAGGACACGCTTAGGAGCGGTTGAAGCCCACGTCGATCAGGAGTCGTCTTAATTGCTTTCTGAAATTGATGGATGGATGGGGCGAACCTTCGGCGGCCTCCGGTTGCTGCCCCCCGACTGGCGCGGCGCCGGTTTGAATGTTGCGGCAGGCGTGTTTTGCGCGACGACCTTGGTGATACTGGCAGACGTGGTGCTGTTTCGGGACATCCTCCCACGCAGCTACATCGAGCACTACACGGGGCCGCTGTGGCCGAGGACTCTTGAGGCTTGCCTCGGGTCGGCTTGGGAAGAGGTGCGTGCCAGGCTGCTGGTTATGACCTCGTCGATGTTCGTATTGTCGAGGGTATCCAGCGTCAGGCCAGCCGTGGCGCTAGCGCTCTCGATCCTGGTGTCGCAACTCTATCTGGTGGCAGGCCTGGTGATAGCCTACCCGCTCTATGCAGGCCTGAGGTTCCTGGCGGTCGGGTGCATCTGGGGCTGGCTGTACTGGCGGAGCGGATGGCTAGCAGCGCTGGTCGCCCACTCGGCAACACACCTGGTTCTCGATCCGCTCCTGGCCGTCACCCTTCCATTAGGATAATTGCCTGGTCGGGGCGTTGCTGGCGCACTCCGGCTGTCCTCCCCGGTTAATGAGGATAGCGGTCCGCAGGAGTGCTTTTCGTGTAGATGCTTACAGTCGTCCCATCGTAGACTTCCTTCCAGCCGCGCCTGCCCACCAGGAAGCGCCGAAGTGCATCATGCCCCTTAAGCCAGAGCACGGTGTCAATTCGGTATTTGGCCAAGACAGCATCCCATTCGGCATCGTTCACCTCCTCGCGGCCCAGTTTGAAATAGTCCTGCAGAAGGTCGTCAGGGTAAGCGGTGGCGGCGCGCCCATCCACGAACACGGGAATGGCGCCCCGCAAGCGAAAGATCAGAAGGCTGCCCACATTCCAGTGATTGAGCAGGCGCGCCCTTGGGAGATGCGTTTGCATATACGCCGCGTCTTTTGCCGACAGCATGGGTGCCGGGAAATTCAACTGCGGCTCCGCTCGCAGGAAGATTACCGGTAAGAGGCAGGTGATCGCCAGCCCCACAACCCCGAGGGCACGTTCCGCCTGTATGTCTATCCGCGCAGTTTGCAGGCGGCTCAGGTCGAGCGCCATCGGCACCGCGGAAAACAGAAAGAAAAATGCGATGTAGCGAAATTGATAAAAACCCAATCCCAGAAAGAGCCATGACAGAATTCGAGCTTCCAAGGGACAGTCGCCTCGACGACGCAGCTCCAGAAACAGGAATGCTACCATGTAAATGATGCCCGGCAGGCTTCCCGGCCACGCGAAGTTTTTGTAATAAGGCCACCATTCCGAGATCTCGGCTTGTACAAAGTTGCCCACCGTTGTGCCTGTCGCCAGATAGATCTGCCAGCCCAGGGGGTTGACGAGGCTCGTGAGCAAACAAGCGCATCCCACGCCAAGGTAAAGCTTCAATCGGGCCCAATCCTGCCGCAGCAACGCCACGCCGCAACATACACCGAGAATGAGGATCCCGATCAGGAAGCCGCCATGCAGGTTGACCCAGAACACCATCAAAAGCGGCAATATGAGCATGCGCCGCGTCGCTCTCAGGCATTCTCCATAAAAGATTGTTGCGAACACCATGGTCGCCATGTTCGGCGAAACGGCGACAAAGATGTTGGGATAGGCGAAGAAGGTCGGATAAAGCAGGGCTGCGCACAGAACCGATATTGCCGCCGCGGTGGGCGATGCGCCGAGGGCCAGGCAAACGGACGCCAAACAGAACACGATTACTGCGCCGCAAATCAGCGTCAGCAGCAACAGACCCGTGAAATGAGCGTGCTGGAACACCAAGCTGGCAAGCACATCCCACAGCCAGGACAGATTGAACCATTGCCGGCTGCCGGCGGTGAAGGACCAAGGGTCATGAGCAGGCAAGGCGTTATGCGCCCGGATCAGATCACCGGCGGCCAAATGCCATCCCATGTCATTATGGGCGAGCAAGAGCGGCGCATTGAGAAGATAATATGCGCAGGCGCAGGCGACTACGAAAAGCTGCGTCCCTGCTTTCTGGAAATGAGTACCGATCATTCTTCGGTCGCGCCTTGGTAAACAGAGGTTGCAGTCAGGCCGGGCGGGGCGGCGGCGGGTGCATTGAAAATCCGCGTCGAGGCTCTGTAATGTCTGGCCGGTGCCCGGCGATCAAGGACGATCTTTGGTGATCCGACGCCTTCGGGTGCGGTTGAACCGCTGCGGATTTCCCGGTGGGCTTCTATTTGTGAGAACGATCCGCGATGAGCAAATGATGAATTGGTTTCAGGCTAACTGTCGCAAACCTGGGATACGCGGAGACCGGCGGTCCATTTGACGGCGACTGCTCAGGGGTAAGCCGTTTCAACCTACCAACAATTCGGTCGATACCCGCGCGCCTTAAGCTGTGAGTGCGATCAAGCGCCGAACAGTCCTGCTCGGACATGAGACCCTTGGCTGCTGGCGCAATTCGCTGGCAAGGAACCGAATCTCGAGGACTCGGCTGGCTGGCCACGAGGTCTGGGGCGAACCACTCTCTGGCGAGATTTCCCAGAAAACCCGGGATTTTCTGGGAATTCGCGCTGCCCACTGGGAATTCCCCCGCTGCGCCCGACTGCGACCCCGCAGGTTCCCTGCGTTTGCGCGCAAATTCCCAGTGATACGCTTGCTGGGAATTCCGCTTATCTGCTGGGAATTCAATTGCCAGCACGCGGCCAGCTGCTGGGCTGCTAACCAGGAGCTTGTCCCGCCCGCCCTCCATGCTATATTGCACGCATAGGCAGCGCCTGAGCCAACGCGTTTTCGCACCGAGCTCCAGGGGCATTCTGTCGTCATCCGCATCCGCGGCTGGCGCCCTGAATGCTTTATCGGAGCTTTTTCAATGGCCAGACCTCCCGTCCGCCGCCGCCAGCGCGGCGCTTCCTCTGCCAACTCAGCCAGCATTGTCCCGCCGAACCAGGTAGGCGAAACCAATCCCTCGCTGCTCGCCAACGGCCCTGACGACAGCCTGAAGGTTGAGGTCACCTACCGCCGCGTCGAGGAACTCAAACTCGTCCGGCGCCAGCTGCGCACGCACAAGCCCAAGCAGGTTGACCAGATCGTGTCGATGATCCGCCGCTGCGGGTTCATTAACCCGATCATCGTCGATGCCGAGCTGGGCATCGTCTGCGGGGTCGGGCGCTATCTCGCGGCCAAGCAGATTGGCCTCGCCCTCGTGCCGGTGATCGAGGTCAGCCATCTGTCGCCAGCCGAACTGCGCGCCTATGCGATTGCCGACAACAAGCTGGTGCTGAACGACAGCTGGGATGACCAGCTCCTGGTGATCGAGCTGGCCGAGCTGATGGTCGAGGCGCTGGACCTGCCGATCGAGCTCACCCAGTTCGACCTCGTCGAGATCGATAATTACCGCCAGGCCCAGGTCAGCAATGAGGACGATGGGCCGGTCGAGCCCGACGACAGTGCGCCGATCAGCCGCCTTGGCGACCTGTTCCAGCTCGGCCAGCACCGGCTGATGTGCGGCGACTCCCGAAAGGAGGAGAGTTACCAGACGCTGCTCGGGGATGAACGGGCAAGATGTGTGTTCTCTGACAACCCCTACAACATCAAGATCGCCGGCAACGCCAGCGGACTGGGCAAGGTCAAGCACGGCGATTTTGTCATGGCCTCGGGCGAGATGTCGCAGCAGGAGTTCACCGCGTTCCTGGTTGAGGTGTTCACGCTGCTCGCTCGCTTCAGTGTCGATGGTGCCATCCACTTCCAGTGCATGGACCATCGCCATATCCGCGAGATGATTGACGCCGGCGACGCCGCCTATGGCGGGCTCAAGACCCTCGTCGTGTGGGACAAGCAACGGGCGGGGATGGGCTCGTTCTACCGCAACCAGATGGAGCTGATCTTCGTCTACAAGGTTGGCAAGGCGCCGCACACCAACAATTTCGGGCTCGGCGAGAACGGCCGCAACCGCTCGACGATCTGGTCGTACCCCGGCGCCAAGGCCAACGAACTCGCGCTCCATCCCACAGTGAAGAATCTCGCCATGGTGATGGATGCGATCCGCGATGTCAGTGACCGCGGCGAGATCGTCCTCGATCCGTTCTCGGGGGCAGGCACCACACTGCTCGCCTGCGAGCGCACCGGCCGGATCGGCCGGGCGATCGAGCTCGATCCCAAATATGTCGATGTCGGGATCCGCCGCTGGGAGCAAGCGACCAACCAGGACGCGATCCATGTGGCGACTGGCCTGACCTTTGCCGAACTCGCCCGCTCCCGCGGCGTGGAACTGCCCGGAGACGAGGAGGAGGACGAGGCGTTCGCCGAGGCGGCCGGTGATGCGGAGGAGGCGGACGACGGGGAGGGCTGGAACGCGGCACGGGCCGAGGCGCCCGATCTCGATGACGCGTGATGAACCCTCCGGCCGCGCGCATCGCGCGCGGCCGCTCTCCTGCCTCCCCCTGTTCGATCGGACTCACGCTCATGACCCACAATCCCTCCGCTGATGGCGAGCGCCGCTTGCCGCCCGTGCGCCAGCGCACCCGCGCCGTACCTTCGGCTATTCCGCATGGCGACCAGTCCGGACCAGCGGCGACCTCCGGCCTCCCGCCCAAGTCTGCATCCAAGCCGCCTCGCCAATCACCTCCAACCGGCGCGGCGGCGGAGGGTAGCCACTACGAGGTGGGCTACGCCAAGCCGCCCAAGTCCAGCCAGTTCCAGGCAGGGTATGACCCGCGCCGACCACGCGGGCGTAAGCCGGGCGCCAAGAATAGGGCCAACACCATCGTGGCGATGATGGAAAGCCCGACCCCGATCCGCACAGCCGACGGCAAGGTGCAGACCATCAGTACGGCCGAAGCCCTCGCCCGCAAGCTGCGCGAGCTCGGGCTCACCGGCCAGCTCGGCGCGATCATCAAGGCGTTCGAGCTCTACTTCAAGGCGCAGCCGCCGGCGCCGCTGCCGCCCGCTGGCGGTGACGCGGCGCTGCCCGATACCCCCACCGAGCTCTCGGCCGCCGATCAGGCGATGCTCGCCTGGTTCGAGGGTGAGGTCGCGGCGCGGACCAGGTCGAAGGGAGGGGCATGAGCCTGCCGGCGTCCCAAGTCGCCGACGCGCTGTGCCGCACCCGCATGTTCGCCTTCGTGATGCGCGCCTTCGCCCACATGCACCCCGACGAGGAGCCGCTCGCGCCGGCCTGGTACCTCATGGCGATGTGCCACTGGCTCGAGCGGGCCGACGCCGGCGAGCTGCCCCGCTCGATGATCTGGATCCAGCCCCGAACACTCAAGTCGTTCACCGTGGCGATCGCCTTTCCCTGCTGGCTGCTTGGCCGCAACCCGGCGGCCAAGATCATGGTCGCGACCTACGGCGAGGCGCTGAGCAGCGACCACGCCGAAGCCCGGCGGCGGATCCTGCTCAGCCCGTGGTACCAGGCGCTGTTCCCGCAGACCCGCCCGGCGCCGCGCGGCAATAGTGGCGGCACGCTGCGTACCACTGCCGGCGGCTATGTCCGGGCTGTCTCGGTCGGCGGCCCGGTGACCGGGCGCGGGGCTGATGTGATCGTGCTCGACGACTGCATGAAGGCTGATGCGCGCACCAGCGAGCCTGCGCGCAATGAGGTCAAGACCTGGTTCTCGACCACCTTGACCTCGCGCCTCAACGACAAGCGCCGCGGGGTGATCCTCTCGATCCAGCAGCGGATCTGCGAGGATGACCTGCCCGCCCTGCTCGAGGAGAAGGGCTATGTCTGCCTCAACCTTCCCGCGGTCGCCGAGCGCGATCTCGACGTCCCGATCGGGCCCGGCGTGATCCACCGCTGGCAGCGCGGCGAGCTGCTCGACCCAGTGCGCTTTCCGGCCGCGGTGCTCGAGCAGGAGCGCCTCAACCTTGGCCCGCAGGACTATGCCGCCCAGTACCTCCAGAACCCGGTGGCACCGGGCGGCAACCTCCTCAAGATGGAGCAGTTCCACCGGTTCGAGCAGCCGATCGCGCGCGAGCAGTTCGACCGGGTCATCCAGAGCTGGGACCCGGCCGCGACCGATCTGCCGACCAGTGACTGGTCGGTCTGCACCACCTGGGGGTTTGTCGCCGGCCGCTACTTCCTGCTTGAGATCCTGCGGGCCCGGCTCGACTATCCCAACCTCAAACGTAGCGTGATCGCGCAGCGCAAGAAGTGGAACGCCGACCACGTGGTGATCGAGCGCTCCAGCAACGGCCTCGCGCTGGTCCAGCAGCTGATGGCCGACGGCCCGTTCCGGCCCACGGCCTGGCCTCCGGCGGGCATGCGCCAGCTCGACAAGGCCGAGCGCCTGATCGCCCAGACCGGTCAGATCGAAGAGGGGCGGGTCTGGCTGCCGGCGAGCCTCGAGGGGCTCGATGCGTTCCTCTCCGAGCTGCGGGCGTTCCCCAACGGCCGCTATGATGACCAGGTCGACAGCCTCACCCAGCTGCTCGAGTGGGCGTTCTGGAACTGGCGCCGGCTCAAGGAGGAGCGCGGCGCCAATGGGCGGCTCAAGGCACCGGTGCGCGGCAACCGGCCCCAGCTGCCACCGCTGCCGGACTGGATCAGTTAGGCACGATCCCGCGCCACTGCGCCTCGTGGCTGCCCTCGTGCCCCGGCATGCCCGGAGAGGTCAGCAGGCCTCGCGGGGCGACATGGCTGGAGATCCGCCGCCGCGGCGTGCTGCGCCAGGCAAGGTTGAACGCAAACCGGGTGGTGAAGAAGGTCATGTGCGAATAATCCAGGTGGTCGTGGACCCACCAGGCGAGCCGCTGCCAGTCGCCGGGCGCGCGGCACCGGTCCCAGAAGCTCGGCACGACAATGCAGGCGGCCGCGCCCCAGCAGCCTTGCGCATCATACTCGTCCCAGATGTGCACCGCCTGGTTACGGGCATTTCTGGCGCAGTTGTAATCCTCGGCCCCAGCGCGAGCCATCCGGTGGCCGAAGGCATTGAGCTCGGCCGAGCGATAGGCCGAGCGGATCACGATCCGGCCGAACGTCGCCTGGAGGGGCTCGAGCAGCTCCTCGCACAGCCGCTTGCCGGCAGCGATAGCGAGGTCAGGATCGGTGGGCAGGTTGGCAAGGCCGTGCACCGCTGCGATCTCGGAATAGAGAAAGTCGCGCATGAAGAAGTTGCGGGACAAGCGCTCGCGGCCAAACTTGGTGAGCTGGGTCACGCTCATCGCGGCCGGGCGCGGCGCCGCAGCGTCTGGCGATGCTGCTGGCCCGCTCACCCCGCGGTCCCGAGCTGATCGAGCCGCGGGCGAAAGCTGTTGACAAGCTGGTTGGCCGCCAGGCGCAGCCGCGCTGCTTGCTCGGCCTCGGCTGCCTCGTCCCACGGCAGCGGCGCGGGCCAGGTCACCGATATGGTCGCGCCCTTGGCGGTGTGCTCCCAGCTCGGCTCGGGCAGTCCCGCATCGGCAAACTCCTCGGCAATGCTCGCCCGGTCAGCCAGCAGGCGCTGGAACGCCTCGAGCCCTTCGCTGCCAACCAGGTTGACGTAAGCGCCGATCTTTCCGCTCGCACTCGCACGGTAGAGGGTGAGCCAGTGCCCGCGGGGCAGCGCCGCCTTGAACCACCCGAGCCCGCCGACCCGGGGGCTGGGCTGCGAGGGATCATCGAAAGTGAGCCCGGCGAGGAACTGCTCGGCGAACCGCCGCCAGGCTGCCTGCAGGTCGCCATCGACCTTGCGGCCGCGACCTTCGCCGGCCGGCGCTGCCGGCTCATCGGCGAGGTCAGCGATGACCACGTTGGCCTCATTGCGGATCACGGCACGTTCGATCACCACGGTCTTGGCCAGCAGCCGCGGCTGCACTGCGACCTGCGGCGTGCCGCTTGCATCACTCCACCTGTACTGCGCCATCTCGACCAGCGCGAAATCGAAGGCGAGGCCGGGCTGGGCCACCAGGTACTCACCGATCCGCTGGGTGCCTTCGGTGATCCCATCGCCCACTACCATCAGCAAGAAGCGCCCGGCCGCGAGATTGCGCGCGACCCGGTCGACGAACTGGGCCTCGTCGACGCCCGCGACCTCAGCGGCGACCAGCTCATACAGCGCATTGCCCTTGCGCCCGGTCGCGCGTGAGACCTCGCGCTGGAGGTCCTCGTAGCTGAAGCGGGCAAGCGCCCGGGCATAATCGAGGATCTGGCCGACCACCTCGCGCCGGGCCTGCGGGTTGCGCCACAGCTTGCATTCGACGATCACCAATGCGCCGCGCGGATCGACCAGGAAGGCATCGATCCGGCCGACCTCGGGAACATTGAGCTCGCGGGCGATCGGCACCAGCGCGCCGATCCCCGGATCGATCTCGCTGACCGGGAGCATGGCGGGATGGGCAAACAGCAGGTCGCGCAGCGCATCTTCGCGCCGGGCTTCGCCCTCCGGCACCCGCTTGACGATCTGCGGGGGTGCATCCGCACCATTCAACAAGACCAGGGTCATCGGCTCACCTGTCGTTTATCAGTGACACGGCACATGCTCTGGTGGCGCCCCAAGTCAACGCCAATGTCACTGATCGTCTGTAGATAGATCAGCGACATGGCTGTCTTTAGCCGAGCGTGGATATCCGCACGCGCCTCGGTCACAACATTCGTCAGCTCCGCGAAGCCAAGGGCTGGAGCCAGGAGGACTATGCCGACCGGGCAGGCATCCACCGCACCTATGTCAGCGACATCGAGCGCGGGCGGCGCAATCCGACGATCACCGTGGTGGAGAAGCTCGCGGGGCCGTTCGGAGTGCCGCCCGGCAGCCTGCTGGACGAGGCTGAAGGCTGATCAGGCGTCTAAAGCCAGAGCGGCATCGACTAGCGCCCCGATCTTGTCGCTGGCCCGCTTGAGCTGCTGCAGCCGGTCGGTGCGCTCCGCGGCACTGGCCCTGCCGATGGTCAGCGTGTCGTCGACAATGTCTTCCATGATCATCCCTACCCGCGTGCACAGGGCGGTGATGAGATTTGCGGTGTCCTGGTCCATGGCCATGGACACAGCCCGGTTCCCAGGCACAAGTCCATATGCAGCTTCGTCACGACCGCTCTGTGGGGCAGTCATGACGCTACCTTCAGACGGGACCTGGACACTTGCGTCAGCTCGCTCGTTGAATGGACATCGGCGCTGGTGCGACCAAGCTGGTCGATACTGGTCGTCCGTTCAGCCGGGAGAGGAGGACGGTCTGATGAAAGTCCGGGTGTTTGTGCCAAGCCTTGGCAGCCGTGGTGAGGACCCGGTCTATTGCGGAAGCGACCACACGTTTCCGGGCCTTCCCAGCCTCGGGCAGGCATTGCGGTTCACTGACCACCAGCGAGGTGACTTTACCGTTGTGAACGTAGGTTACGTGCAGGATGGCGACGCCTTCATACCGGCGGTCTGGTTGGCCTGCAGTGAGACGCAGATGGGGTACGCCGAGCCGGAAGGCACTTCGCAGATCCCGGAATATCGTGACCTCAACTACGATGTGCCGCCCGCGACCATGACCACGTACTGAGCGGTCGGAAGTGGCATACTCGGGTCCATGACCCATTCACTCAACTTAGGCGATGGCTCGAGGCAAATATGACATCGCACATCGTTCAGGTCTTTCTCCCCCTTAGTTGTCAGGGTGGATCACCCCAGCCGCGTGCGGCATTCGCGGCCGTCCGCAAGGAACTGCTCGGCCGCCGCGGCGGCGTCACGATCTACGCGCGCGCGCCGGCGGAAGGTTTGTGGCAGGATGATGAGGGGGTTGACGTGGATCGCATCGTCATCTTCGAGGCGATGGACGACAATTTTGATCCGGAGTGGTGGACACAATACCGGACTACCTTGCAGTCGCGGTTCCACCAGGAGGAGATCCTCGTCAGAGCCATAGCAACTGTCCGGCTCTGACCGGTGTTGTCTGAGTGGGTGGCCGGAATGCGCTGGGGTCGCAGGTTCTCGGGATGAAACCGCTCTTGCTATTGGCCGTACTTTGCCCATGTCGACTGGCCCGAACCCGCAGAACTCGTCCGTGCCGCTCTTTATTGGGACTGCGGGCTGGGCCATCCCGGCGCTCGTCCGCGACGCGTTCCCATTGGAGGGCACTGCCCTGCAGCGCTACGCCGCCGTAATGGGGTGCACCGAGGTGAACTCCTCGTTCCACCGCCCCCACCGCCGAGCGACATGGGAGCGCTGGGCAGATAGTGTGCCGGAGGGGTTTCGGTTCTCGGTCAAAATCCCGAAGTTAATCAGTCACACCAAGCGGCTGGTCGATGCCGAGGCGGAACTCGGGCAGTTTATCGAAGAGGCGGCATGCCTTGGTACCCGGCTGGCGATCTTCCTCCTGCAGCTGCCGCCGAGCTTGGCATTCGAGCCGGAGGCCACTGCGGCATTCATCGCCTCTACCCGTTCGCTCACCGACGTTCCCGTCGTCATTGAACCGCGCCATGCGAGTTGGTTCGAGCCTATAGCAGATGCCATGCTCACCGAGCTGAGGGTGGCGCGCGTAGCCGCCGACCCGGTAAAGGTCCCGGACGCGGCCCGGCCCGGAGGCTGGCGGGGCCTGTCTTACTTTCGCTTGCACGGCGCTCCGGTGATGTACCGCTCGCCATATGATGACGACCGTCTGCAAGATTATGCGGCGGCGCTGACGCAAGACCTGGCAGCGGGGCGGCCGTCCTGGTGTATGTTCGACAACACCGCCAGCTCGGCTGCGCTAGGCGATGCCCTCAAGCTGACGCGCTACATGCAAACGTCGACCGAGCCGGACGGAGAACAGCGTCTGCCAAGGTAAGACGTTGCCGGCTGCGGTGCCACTTAATCGGCGAGCTCCACCCAGACTGGCGCATGGTCGGTCGACTTTTCCCAGCCACGCACGGCACTGTCGACCTCAGCCGCGACCAGTCTCGGCCTTAGCTCCGGGCTGAGCAACAGATGATCGATCCGCAACCCGGCATCGCGGCCCCAGGCATTTCTGAAGTAGTCCCAGAAGGTGTAGATGGTCGCGTCGGGATGTTGTTGGCGCAAGGCGTCGCACCAGCCCTGCTGCAACAGTTCGGAGAACAGCGCGCGCACCTCGGGCGCGAACAGCGCATCATCGAGCCAGCGCTCGGGCTTGTAGACGTCGCGCTCGCTCGGGATCACGTTGAAGTCCCCGGCCAGGACCACCGGCAGCTTGAGCTCAATGAGCCCGGCCGCATGGTCCAGCAGCCGGCGCATCCACCGCAGCTTGTACTCGAACTTGGGGCCCGGCCGCGGATTGCCGTTAGGGAGGTACAGCGCGCCGACGATAATCCCGTTGACCGCTGCCTCGAGATAGCGGCTGTGGCTGTCGTCGGGATCACCCGGCAGCCCGCGCCGGGTCTCATGAATTTGCCCCACCCTGCTCAGGATCGCCACGCCGTTCCAGCTCTTCTGGCCGTGCCAGATGGCATCGTAGCCCTGGTTGCGGATGGCTTCTGCCGGGAACCTCTCATCTGGAGCCTTCAGTTCCTGCAGGCAGACTATGTCGGGCCGGCACTGCTCCAGCCATCGGAGCAGCACCGGCAGGCGGCCGTTGATCCCGTTCACGTTGTAGGTGGCCACCTTCATGCCGTTGGTGCTCGCGCGTCGCCAGCCAGCGCTATCAACTCGGCTGTTGGCGCTTCCACGCCGGGCCGGGCCAGCTCTACCGCCAGGCTGCCACTGCGAAGCGGACGGATCAGTTCGGCCTCCGGCTTGCTCAGGTAGAGCCAGTGCCCCCATTCACCTGGCCGTAGGATGGCAATTTGCCGGTCATGGAATGGACGGACATCCGGGCCGGGCTTGACCGTGAGCATGGTGAAGCGCGACTCGTCAGGTTCCTCATGCCACAGGCCGGCTATGCCCAGGACTGGTTCGCCCGGCACCGTGAAGCGCCATTTGACATCGCCCTACTCCGGCCGTGAGTGGCGGCTTTTCAGAGTTCGTCTCCTGAGACCTGCCGTTCCGGAGACGACAACGAAGCGGACGCCTACGCCTGCTCCTCCTCTACGCCGATGCAGTCGTAGAAGGTGTCGAAGTCAACCGCGATCACCTCGGCGCTGCCGCTCCCCGCCACCATGTCGATCGTGACGATGGGCCAAGGCGCTCCTTGGCGGGTATCGAAAGCGATATACTCTCCGCCACCATTTCCGCCGATGATCAGAAAACCGTTTAAGTCCGCTTGGCCGTGGTTCTTACTCTCGATGGCTTGAGCTACCGACTCCGCAGGGTCCAAGCGCAGGTTGTATGGATTGAATGGAAGCGGGCCTTCACCGCCGTTGCTGGACGCGAGCAGAGTAAGATAGCGTTCGAGTAGATCATCCGGCGCGACCGCGCGAAGACGCGACAACGTCTCTGCCGCCGCTCCTCTAGCCGCAAACCAGTCCCTTCCTTCGAGCATCCATCCGCCCCATTCCGTGTTGGCGTAGCATCGTCTGCTTTCCGCCAACCTGCAACCAAAAGCGGCCGGTCTGCAAACCCCAACGTTAGCGTCATTCCAGCCGTTCCGGTGCCGACAACGTTGCGGACATTCTCAGTTTATGTAGGCTGCGACCATGATGCTTCTTTTCGCGGCAATGTTTGCAGGCGCAACAGCTTGGCCGACGTATGCGAACGCCCGATTCGGCTACTCGATCTGCTATCCGGCAGCTTGGAAGCCCGAGCATGAGGCGGACAACTCGGACGGAAGCAAGTTCGTCGGCGCACACGGCGCTGAACTCTTGGTCTTTGGGCAATATGCGATCGATAGGAGCCTCGCCGCTTGGACTGTGGACGAGGCCAGTGCCTACATTGGTAAGCGGGGCCGGATAACTTATCGCGCTGGCAAAGCGACCTGGCTTGTCTTGTCAGGCAACGACGGAGCGAGGTCCCTGTTTTACATTAAGTCTGTGAAGCGCGATGATAGGTTCGTGACTTTGCAGCTCAAATATCCCGCGTCGCAAGCGGCGCTGTTTCGCCCCATCGTCGAAACACTTTCTCGCTGCCTCGTCGTCGACAGGCCGCCCTTCTAACTTCTTCTCCAAACGTCCGCTCGCCCCAACTTCGCGGCGGTTCCAGACCTTCCGGACACGACCACATTGCGGACGGGCCGGAGCAGGCATAGGCTCGCGGAATGACGAAGAAGAATGGCCGATTGGTTTGGCCCGGTAGGGTGGCAGGTTGGGGTCTGTTCCTGATTGTGGGCTTGCCTTGGTCCGCACTGTTTATGCTGGGCGAACGAGAATGCGACATGCACATCGGACCACCCTGCGCCGTGAGTTGGGGAGCGATGAAGCTGATCAATTTTTTGATTGTCGTCCTTGTATGTTGGCTTTTTGGCTGCAGCGTCAATCACGGGGTGAAGCGACAAAGGACGCCAACAAGAGACGATGAGATTTGATGGTCCGCTTCCTTGAACCTTGCAGCTCTGCAGCCGTTCCGGATACGACAACGGAGCAGACGTTAGCTTGACCAGGGCACCTCGACTGTTCCCTTCGAAGGCAGCACATCCTTGCATGGCGTTTAGCTGGGGCCCGCCACGGCTTTCGCGTATGGGGCCCGAACAGGGCCGCCGGGCTCGATGCGAACGCAAACGACTTCCGGAAGATGCGAAAATTCTAGTCCGAACACTAAGGAATCAAGCTTTGCAAGCACCACGTCCGAACGGGCCTATCAGGCGCCGGTACTCAGCTTCTGGCCCTCCGTAGGCCTCGCCTGCCAACCGTTCGAGAGCTGTGCGATCGAGTATCATCACGCGGCCTCGCATGGACTTAATCATACCTGCGCCCTCAAGTATATGAAGACAGAGGGTGACGCCGGTGCGCTGGGCAGCGACCATCATGGACATGGATTCATGTGTTAGGCGAAGTTCGTCCCCGTCGATCCGATCATGACACATGAGCAGCCAGCGGGCGAGCCGAGATTCCAGGCGATGATGTGAGTTGGATAATGTGCTGTAAGACGATTGAACTAGCAGGGACTGGACATAGAGCAGGAGCATTGCCTGCAGTGTCGCGCTCCGGCCCATTGAGGCGCGGAGATCTGCCACGGTAATGCGCAGCGCTGTGGAGTGATTGGCCTGGACCACAATATTAAACGGGCAACGGTTCGCCCCCAAAAGGGTCGCTGTTCCGGTCAGCCCATCGCGACCGACCAGCCCCACCTCGGCACTGCCCAATGCGAGTGAGACAATGCAGCCTTCGGGGAAGTAATGATACTGGAGGAGCGCTTCGGCCTCTGCCAACACTTGGCCAGTCTGCAACTCAACCCTCCGCAATAGGGGCCTCAGCAACGTTTGATCGGCGATCGATAGAGCGAGCAACAACCAGTTGGAGCTGTCGAACCTGGCCAATGAAGTTGGAGTCGGTTCCAGTGCGAGCGGACGAGTAGGTTGGTCTGCATCGGTCATACGAACGATCCAGTGCGTTGAAACGTGGAAATAGGAATTGCCCCGCGAAACACCAATGTCTGAAACCGGACAGTGTTCCGCATGCTCGCCGCTGATGTCGAGTGCGACAAGAACGCGTTCACATCTGCCCGCCGCCCGAGTCGAAGCCGACAACACGGTTCGTCACGCCGCTTCTTAACCCGGTGCGAAAAACAATTCCGCAGCAGTCAAGCCGTTAACCATAAATGTTCGGGATAACACCCACTTCGCGGCGCGGCTTCCAAGCCGGCGGCTGCGATGCGACTGTAACCCTCCAGCTCCGAACATTCGCCGAATCGACGTCGATTTGCAGGCGCACTCAGGGGCGTTGGACGGTCAACGCTTGGCCCAACTCTCGCGAGACGCCCGATTCCAGGAGAAATATGATGACCGACACCGAGCCACTGCCGCAGAACGATATCCAAACTGAGCTTGTGGATACGCTCCGGAGAATCGTTGATGATGGCGTCGAAAATTCCTGCAACGGCTTCGCCTCACAGCTAAACGCCACCCTTAGTCTCACGCAAGGGGGCGGCAAGGTCGCTAGCAGCAACATTGAGGGAGCATTGGCAGCTGCCCACATTGGGGCTGACTATTGGAAGCAGATCGCAAATTTCACGGCACAGGCAATCCGGCGGGCTTCCACCAGCGGATTCGATATGTGGCGTAACTTGGCAACGGCCAGTGACTTGCGTCACAATTGGACCATGTCGGGCGCGGTGGCCGAGCAGTCCGTGCCGGGCGCCCTTGTCGAGCGCGCAACCATGTTCAACAAGGCATGGCTCAATGCGGTCGATGCCATGTCGCGGCAATTGCTCGAGCCATTATCTCCATCTGCCAGCAAGGCCAAGCAGACCAGCAATGTTTCAGGTCGCCCCGGCAACGGACATGCATCGCACACGCCCAAATCAGGAGGAAATCTGGGCCGAGCTGATGCGCCAAACTGATGAGAGCAGCGCGGGTGTTTGCAGATCGACACGGTCATCGATCGGTCGGGACGACATGTGTTTCGAAGCCGCCCAATTACCGCTCAACGCGCCGCATTTCTTGCAGCGCGATGAGTGAGGCACTCCATCTCGCTCGCGGAGAATGATTAATGTACTCCCTCGCCCGCCCTTGTGCATCGGTGGAAATCACCGGGCCCTCTTCCCAGCTCGACTATCTACTCGCCTCAGGCTGCTTCCAGGATGCTCGGCGATGCGATCTGCACGGCGCTGTTTGGCTGGAGCTTCTTAGGGTTTCGATTGAACAAACCCGAATGACCTCTGAGACGCAATGCAAAATTCACATCACTAAAATCATAAACCCATTTTGCGAGCCCCATCCCGTCTCCACCAAGCACGCAGCGTAAGGTTTCCGGCATTTCAGCGAACTTGTGTCGATATTAACGGCAGTAAACCCCCCGCGGCGAAAGCCAGGGGTCCGAACTGCAGAGTATGTAAGGCAGTGGCATGTTCGTCGCACTGATAGTCTTCACAGTCATCGCCCTTTCCCTTTCCGCAGCCTGGGTTGTCTCAAACATGCTCTTGAGTCGGGCTGCCGAGCATCTTCGAGAAAGCGGGAAGGTCTGTAAGCGATTCACAGTCTGGCGAAGAACTTGGTTAAAGAACAGGCTGTGCTTGTGACGGCAGGGTAGCTAAACGTAGGATCGCTGACACTGATCGCGGTTCATATCCGGCCAGTCCCAAAGATCGAACCTTTCCCAAGTTAAGTCTGCTTGCCCCAACTTTCCAGACGTTCAGGTGCCCACGCGGGCGGCCTAAATCCGGGCTGTCCGGATTTGAGAACAGGCAAGAGCGGCCCGAACGGCACGAATGTTGGGGAGAGCGGACTAGGCGCCTATGTTTGATTTTCCGGACCGCGTGGGAACTGTGCCGGTTGGGGCGCGGGGAAGGTGTCGATCAAACTGTCAATGTCCGCAATCTGGTCTTGATCTCGGTTTGGGTGGCAATTGGCATTGAGCCAATAAATCCGGTGCGCGGACTTTCCGATCCAATCTATCCGATACCTCGCTAGATCGCTCGCGCGGGCGCCTTCTCCGTTGCAGGGATGGACCGCTAACTGCTGCAAAGTTTCTTCGGAGAATTGACTGGATTTTCGAAGGTACGGATCCAGCCGCAGACGAAGATCTGCCATTGCTTGATCGGTCAATGCAAAAGATTTCGGCACTGGCACTCCACCTGGAGTAGTGTCAGCAACTCTACCCGTTCCGTTCACGTTGATTTTGATTTCGGTCCAATGCGCGCTTCCCAGCACTTGTATCGTGACTTGATCGTATCTGAGATTCGATGGCGTTGGCTGACATCCGGCTGCCAGGACGATGCCGACTATAGCGGCCCATTTATGGAATACCCTGCCCTTCATGACTGCCTACCATAGCGATCCCTGAATGTCTGAAAAGTTGTCGTGTCCGGAAGGGCGGCTTCGGCCGCAATGTTGGGGGGAGCGGACATTGCGTGGCAGGCGGGAACTTGCGAACATTGATCTTATGCAAAGGAGCCACGACAAACTCATTGCCAGCGCCGCCAAGAAAGAACTTGGCCCGCTCGGGTTCGCTCGAAAGGGTCGGTCTCGCACATGGATCGCAGATCATGGGTGGTGGGCAACCATAGTGGAATTTCAGCCAAGCTCCTGGAGCAAGGGTAGCTATCTCAACGTCGCGGCCCATTGGTTGTGGTCGTGTAATGACACCCTCAGCTTCGATTTTGGCGGACGGCTAAAGGAGTACGTGCAATTCGAATCGGATGAACAGTTCTCCGAGGCCGCTGCGTACTTGGCTACACTGGCCGCCACCGAGGCTTTGAAATTGTCCAGTCTCTTCGTCTCAGTGCCAGTTGCTGCTACCATTCTCATGCAAGAGGCCGCATCGGATACCCGCGGCGGATGGGCGGCTTTCAACGCTGGAATGGCGGCTGGTATCGTCGGCATGAGAACTGAGGCGAAGGAGATGTTCGCGCGTGTCACGAACGGTTTCGCACCCCCAACCTCTGCGTTGGCCCTTGCTGCTGCACGAATGTCTCCGCTCGTCGATCATCCATCCGTCTTCACTGACGAAGTGAACGCGGTGATTGCCAGTCACAGGACGACGCTAGCACTACCTGCACTGCCTGAGCGTCCGCTCTAGGTCCAAGATGTTGTCGTATCCGGACCGGCAGCTTGCTTACGTTTCGGCTCGGATGGGCTTCCAAAGGAATACCAAGAACTTAAGCGCTCAGTCCGCTGCGTCGTCATCCGCAGCAGGCTCGGTCAGAGGGTTACTCTGCGCGCGTAAACCATACCATGCATAGACGCGATCGATAGTGGGTTGCATCTTTCGAGCACTCGACACATCGGCTTCTCCGCCGGTGGGGTCCCCGCTCGCCGCAAGCGCAAGGCCGCGAGTGAACAATGCTGCCGGCATTTTGGCATTCTGTTCCAACGCGGCCGTTTCGTCGGCGATAGCAGCCGCGTAGTTTTTGCGTCTGAGCTGAACCAGTGCGCGGGTGTCCAGCATTGCCGGTCGCTGACCTGCCTTCTTGATGGCGAGGTTGATGTCATCGAGCGCGTGATCAAGGTCGCGGTTTGCCAGGGCGCGGTTCCATGCTCGGGCATTCAACAATTCGGAGTAGACGGCATCAGTGCGGTGCATAGCCACCACTGGGTCAATCAGTTCAAGTGCGCGGTCTGCCAAACCAAGGTGCTCGTACAGCGCGGCAACGGACATGGCGTCCAGCGCGCCCTTCGGCACACTCGCCGCCGCTGCTTCGGCGTCGTCAAGCGCACCCACCCGATCACCCTTGCTGAGCCGTATGCGGGCGCGTCGGATCAGCAGCAGATGGTCGTGCGGAGAGAGTGTCAGCGCAGCTTCAATGTCCTTAGCGGCAAGTTCAGGTTTTCCGCTCCGCGCGTAGGCAGACGCGCGTTCGGCGAGGAGATCTGCCCGTGAGGGCGCAAGCTTGATCGCGTCTGTGAAATCACTCACGGCTCCGGCGAGTTCGCCGGTATGCAATCGGGCTGACGCTCGCCCGGCGAACTCGTCCGCCGTCTTGGGATCGGCTGCCTTCTCGACGGCGCCGAGGTTCTCGCCGCGGGTGGTGGAGCGATGACCGATTTCCTGGTCGGTGGTCGCCGAGAAGATCGCGCCGCCATTGTAGGTAAGGAACATCTTGCGCTGCGGTTGCGAGACAATGACATGATGGGACATCAGGAAATCCACGCCGAGCAACATGTCGTGGCTCCGATCGCCAGCTTCATCGTCAATCACCCGGATTGGGCTGTTGGCGATTTCCTCCCCCCCGATTGCGATGGTCTGGGTGTGAGCGATCCAACTTTGCCGCTTCCGCGTTCCGATCCCGCTCATCTGGCGCGACGCGATCACGCTCGGAGATTCAAGGTCGATCCCGGCCCGTTCGGCAGCACTGCGGTTAATGATCGTGGTTGGTGCGCCGCTATCGAGCACGGCGCGAAGCGGATGTCCATTCACGAACACTTCGACATAGATGTGGCGATCTCTCTCGTTCTCTCCGTTGAGCAGGCGCGCTTCGCCTACAGACATGCCGGAACTCCAATAAGCGATGTTCGCTCGACCGCAGTTCTTCTCCTGGAACAGATTGACGGCACCCTTGGCGAGATCGAACTCGGTGTCCCACATGCCGAGGATATTGGCGCCGAGAAAGCCGTTGCCGCTGTCGCTGCCGCCCACGATGAATTCCATGTTGTGCAACGTGGCTCCGGCAATTCCAAAATCGCGAACACGCGTCAGTTCGGGCGTGACGCTTCCCCCGATGCCCGTGATGTAGAAGCCGAAGGGCAGAGCTTCTGACGCGAGGCCAAGTTCAGCAGCCTTGGCCTTCGGCATGAAGTTGAAGAATGCGCCGCTGTCGAGCCAAAGGCGGGTGTCAGTGCCATTTAGTTTGACAGCAACGCTCGCTCGCGGCCCTTCCATGAGCACGGGAAGCTTCGCCAAGAGCGAGAACCCGCACTTGTTGGCCTCAGCCTGTGCAGTCTGCGGTTGTGCGGCGATCATAGCCGTCATGAACAGAGCGCAGGCAGATCTTAGGTTATTGTGGTCCACATGGCACTCCTCCGATGTTGGAGCCCATGGGTAGCCGACAGAGCTCCAGCCGCAACTTACATTTTGTTCAACCGACGCCCGTGGCTGAGCTACACGTCCGCTATGTTGTCGTTTCCGGAATGGCAGGAATGGCGGCAGCGTTGGGGGAAAGTGACGTCACGCTAAGGCGCGTGGTCTTGGATAAAGCCCAGATTGATGGCCGCAATGAGCGCGAACGCGACTAAGATAATAGCGAGAGCGACGGCGGTTGCAGGGCGCTTGGCTTTCTGTCCTCCGATAAAGACCTCTTGCCCCGTAAAGATGCGCATCGATGTGTTGGCAACCCAGCCAGCGCAGAATGCCAACACTATTAGGAACCAGGTAGGGGGCATCAGTCATCCTTGCTGTGGCGTTGGGAAGTCAGGTTAAGGCTAGTTGCGAACGACCGCAATGTTGTCGAGACCGGAACGGCTCGAATGCCAGCAAGGTTAGGAAAAGTGGGCAATACCCTCTAAAGCTCTGGCGATTGTACACCTTGCAAACTCAGGCGAAGTTCGCGGTCAACGAGTAAATCGCCCAGCCTGTGCCGAAGGCCACACAGCCGATCCGATAGGCCATCATCACAGGGTACCGGACCGGCGCTTTATCACGAGGGACAGCCTTCCACTCGCGAAGCTTATTAGCGTTGTAGATCACCCACCAGAGGCCGATAGACGCTAGGATCAATCGGCCAATCAGGTCGCCGATAAGATGGCTCACTCCGGTTTCCCCCTCTTCGGCTTGCGCATCGCCAGCTTGTCTAGGTTCTCGTCGTTGCTCTTCAGGTACGATTTAGCCGGTCTAGCGGCCCGAGCAACGGCCGCTTTGTCGGCGGGTCCGGAATGGCTGCTCCCGAATTGTGATGTTGCAAAGCCGCCACTGGGTTTGCGGATGCACTGTCGACAGCCAGCCGCCCGTGCGCCGGGGATCGGAGGGGGCAAGAAGGTCGGGGGAGCGGAAGCAATCTCACCTGCGCTTGCCGATTTAACCGGTCAGATCAGCGGCGGGGTCTCTCGGCAGTCCGACTCTGGGCAGCTTGAAGACACAGAGGCATGGCCTCGCGCCACTTTCCGCGATCATCCCGCTCGAGCGGCAAGG